>Ga0068856_100000267_pt1 | contig 56822 bp, 53 predicted proteins | sample KBSCornC62_FD_66595 | JGI IMG/M metagenome (GOLD analysis project Ga0068856, IMG submission 66595) | Corn rhizosphere microbial communities from Kellogg Biological Station, Michigan, USA - KBS Corn C6-2 | ecosystem: Host-associated > Plants > Roots > Rhizosphere > Soil ...
CTACCGCGGCGCCAAGTTCGTCGAGCCGCGCTTCGTCGAAGCGGCGCAGACGCTCGGTGCCAGCCACTGGCGGATGATCGCCGAAGTGCTGCTGCCCGCGTCGGTGCCGTCGATCGTCGCGGGCCTTCGGATCAGCGCGGGACTCGGCTGGCAGTCGCTGGTCGGTGCCGAGCTGATCGTCGCATCGAGTGGAATCGGCTACCTGCTGGTGAGGGGACAGGCGAACATCAGCACGTCGATCGTGATGAGCGGCATGATCGCGATCGGCATCGTCGGCTTTGCGATCGATGCGCTGCTGCGCGTGCTCGAGCGCCGCATCAACGCGCGGCGCGGCATCGCCGGCTGACCGAGCCGGATCCGCCGCGCCGGACAGCAGCTACAGGTTGCGGTGCTGCGAAATCACGCCGCCCAGGCGTGGCGCAGACGATCGGCCAGCGAGCGCGACGTCGCGCGCAACTGCTTCGGTCGCATGACATCGTGCAGCGCGTGAGGCCGGATCCGATCGCGGAGCGCGTGCGAGCGGATGGCATCGCGCAGCGCGCGCGTCGGCATAGCCTCGCGCAACGCCTTGGGTGCGGTGAGCGCCGGGCGGGTCGGCGGCCGCGTGAAGGCGCGCCCCACGAGAAATGCGCCCAGCACGACCAGGCCGGAAACGGCGAGCGTCGCGCCGGGGAACGTACGCACCGTGCCGATCGCAATTTCGCCCGCGTGCGGCGATGCGAGCTCGAACCGGCGGCGCATCATTTCCGCCCCGAGCTCCGCGAGACGTCTTTCGCCGAGGACGCGTTCCGCGTCGGGCAGCAGCATCGTTTCCTCGTCCGCCACGTGACGCATGACGTCGCGCATCAGCTCCAGGAGCGTCGTGTCGAACGCCTGGTCCTGCGGGCGCGTCTGCCGCAGCTGCGCGATCAGGCGCCGCATTTCGTTGTGCTCGGGAATGCTCTTGTCGACGAGATCGGGTGCGAAGCTGCGCATGGCCGGGTAGAAGATTTCCTCCTCGAGACGGGCGTGGATCTCGAGTGCGAGGCAAAGCGTGTCGGCAACCGCCTGCTTCTTCTCCGGCCTGGCGTCGATGCGATAGCGGTGGAACGCCGCGAGTGCGTGCGTGTGATCCATGCGGATAAACGTCGTCGCTCCGGGGGATACCCGGCTCATCATGTCGTTTTTCATGCCGTTCTCCGTTTGCAAATTAAATGGCAAGCAGGCGTCGCCGATCCCCGACTCGGGCGACCTTTGGGAGACGCCGCCATGACTCGTTCCGATTCACGGAAGGGGATCGACCCGCTGGCGCGCGTTGACCCTCCCGTCGATCGGGTGATACTGTGACAGCGCACAGACCCTGGAGTGCCGCCCGATGAAGTTCTGGGCACTAGCGCTGACCTTCGTGCTCGCCGCGTGTGCCAGCACGCCGGCGTCGCTGCCGAAGCAGCAGATCGACGCGTTGTTCAACGACGCGCTGTTCGCGACGCCGTCCGAGCGCATCAGCGCGAGCGACGTTTTCGCCGTCAGCGACGAAATGCGCGCCTACGTCAAGACCGGCATCGCGCGGCTGATCAAGACCGAAGGCAGCCAGCGCGCACTCTTCAACGCGCTCTACGACAGGGGACTGCTCAAGCTCGAGTACGACGCAGAAACCACGCGCAATGCGGCGGACGCGTTCGCCGCGCGCTCGGGCAATTGCCTGTCGCTCGTGATCATGACCGCCGCGTTCGCGAAAGAGCTCGGCATGCCGGTGCAGTACCAGCAGGTGTTCACCGACGAGGTGTGGAGCCGCGTCGGCGACTTCTACCTGTCGGTCGGCCATGTCAATCTGTCGATCGGCCGGCCGCTGACCGAGTACACGCCGCGCGACGCGTCGATGATCATCGACTTCCTGCCACCGAAGGACGTCCGCGGCCTGCGCACGTGGGCGCTCGACGAGTCGATGATCCTGGCGATGTACATGAACAACCGCGCCGTCGAAGCGATGACGTCGGGCAACGCCAACGAAGCGTACTGGTGGGCGCGCGCGGCCATCACGCAGGACCCGCGTTTCCTGAGTGCGGTGAACACGCTCGGCGTCGTCTACCAGGCGCACGGCAACCTGCCGCAGGCGCAGAAGACGCTCGAGTTCGTGCTCGAGCGGGAGCCCGCTAACACGCGTGCGATGTCGAACCTGGCCTCGGTGCTGATGGCGCGGGGACAGACGGCGGCAGCGCTGGAGCTGACGCGCAAGCTCGCCTCGATGGAGCCCGAGCCGCCATTCGGCTACTACAAGCGCGGCATCGCGGCGATCAACATGGGCGACTACCGGAGCGCGCGGGACCTGTTCGCGAAGGAAGTCGCGCGCGCCGCCTACTACCACGAGTTTCACTTCTGGCTGGCGGTTGCATACATGGGCCTGGGCGACATGGAGAACGCCCGCGAGCACATGGCGATCGCGGCGGACAACAGCACGACCCGGAAGGACCGCGATCTCTATTCGGCCAAGCTCGATCGGCTGCGCGCCGGCGTGGCGGCCGAGGCGGCAAGCCGGGCGGGAGGCCCGCCCCAGATCAGGGCGATTTCGCCGACGATGCGGCGCTGAGTCCGGGATCGGCCCGCGTCGACCGCGTGTCGGCGGACCTCACGCGAGCCATCGCTCGAGCGCGGCGGTGACCGTCTCCGGCCTTTCCATCGCGCACATGTGTCCGCAGTCCGGCACGACGACTTTGACTGCGCCCGCGACACCCTGCGCAATCTCTTCGGCGCGCTCCGGAGGCGTGAGCGCATCGTGCTCGCCCACCAGGACGAGCGTCGGACAGCGGATCTCGGCCAGCGTGGGACGCGAATCCGCGCGCGCGATGATCGCGCGTTCCTGGCGGATGAATGCCGCGGCGCCCGTGTCGCGCGCCATTTGCCGAACAGTCTCGCGAAGCGCTGCGTCGTCCAGCCGGGCGTGGTGCACGAGGTTTGGGTAGAGCTGATCGGCAACATCGTCGTAGCGTCCGTGCGTCGCCTGCTCGATCAGTTGGCGCCGCCGCTCGCTTTGCTCCGGCGCATCGGGCAAGGCCGACGTATCGAGGAACGCCACCCGCTCGATGCGCTGCGGCGCCTGACGCAGCATCTCGAACGCGACGTAGCCACCCATCGAATGGCCGACGAGCGCGAACCGTTGTGGAGCTTCGCCGAGGATGCGGCGGGCGAGTCCGGGCATCGTCTCGTCGCAAGTATGGTTCGCGAATTGCACCGCCCCCGCGCGCCACAGCGACGGCAATTGCGCCGCGTAGAACTGCGGCGTGCAGAACAATCCCGGGATGAGAACGGTGGCGGCCATCGAGAGCCTCCTGGGTCGCGCAGATGTCGAGCGTCAGGCCACTTGCCCGGCGGCGTGCCCGGACGCCCACGCCCACTGGAAATTGTAGCCGCCCAGCCAGCCGGTGACGTCGACGACCTCGCCGATGAAGTAGAGGCCGGGAACCGTCGTCGCTGCCATCGTCTTCGAGCTCAGGCAACGCGTATCGACGCCGCCCGCCGTTACTTCGGCCTTGTTGTAGCCGAGCGTACCCGAGGGGCGCAGTTCCCACCGGCGCAATCGTTCGGCGATCGTTCGCCGGCGCGCGTCACCGAGCGCGTTGATCGGCATCGCCGCGTCATGGGCGACGCACCATGCGTGCGCGAAGCGCCGCGGAAGAATGTCCGCCAATGCATTGTCGAGTTGTGCCGGCGAACGTGCGCGATCGCTCAGCCATTGCATTGCATCGACCTCCGGCAGGAGATCGATCGCGAGCGGCTCGCGTCCGTCCCAGTATGAGGAGATCTGGAGAATGGCGGGGCCCGACAGGCCGCGATGCGTGAGCAGCAGGTTCTCGCGAAACCGGCCCTCGCCGCACGCGACTACGGCATCGATCGAGACGCCGGCCAGATCGCCGTAGCGCGCGAGCGCGTCGGGTGGCAACGCCAGCGGGACGAGTGCCGGCCGCGGCGGCACGACGGCCAACCCAAACTGCTCGGCGACCCGGTAGCCGAACGGCGTAGCCCCGATCTTGGGCACCGTCAGGCCTCCGGTCGCAATCACGAGCGAGGCACACCGCACGCGTCCCTGCGTCGTCGCCACGACGAACGTCTCTCCCTCGCGCACGATACCGTTCACGGCGCACGGGATCCGCCATTGCACGCCGCCGCGCTCGCATTCCGCCTTCAGCATCGCGATGATGTCGAGCGCGGAGTTGTCGCAGAAGAGCTGGCCGAGCTTCTTCTCGTGATGCGCAATGCCGTAGCACTCGACAAGCCGGATGAAATGAGCGGGCGTGTAGCGGGCGAGGGCCGAGCGGCAGAAATCCGGATTCTGCGACAGGTAATTGGCCGGGCTTGCGTTGACGTTCGTGAAATTGCACCGGCCGCCGCCGGAGATGCGAATCTTCTCGCCGACGATTGCGTAGTGCTCGATCAGCAGCACACGCCGGGCGCGCTGACCGGCCTGCGCCGCGCACATCATGCCGGCGGCCCCTGCGCCGACCACCACGACGTCGAACACTTCGGACGCTGACGCTCCTCCGGTCATCGCGCGTGAACCGTTATGATCGACGATCTGTCATTCATTTCGAAACCGAGGTGAACCGTGGAAAAGAGAAACCTGGGACAAGGGTTGGAAGTATCGGCGATGGGCCTGGGTTGCATGGGAATGTCCGATTTCTACGGCGGTCGCGATGACGCCGAAGCGACGGCGACGATTCATCGGGCGCTGGAGCTCGGCATCACGTTCTTCGACACTGCGGACATGTATGGCGGAGGCCGCAACGAGGAACTGCTGGGCAGCGCGATACGCGGACGGCGAGATCAGGTCGTCATCGCCACGAAGTTCGGCAACGTCCGCAATCCCGATGGCACGTTCAAGGGTGTCAACGGCAAGCCGGAATATGTGCGGCAATGCTGCGAAGCAAGCCTACGGCGCCTCGGGGTCGACGTGATCGACCTGTATTACCAGCACCGCGTCGATCCCGAAACGCCGATCGAGGATACCGTAGGCGCGATGTCCACGCTGGTGCGCGAGGGCAAGGTGCGCTGGCTCGGATTGTCCGAAGCCGCCACGCGAACCCTCCGCCGAGCGCACGCGGTGCATCCGATCGCCGCGCTGCAGACCGAGTATTCGCTGTGGAGTCGCGATCCGGAGGACGAGATCCTGCCAACGGTGCGCGAACTCGGCATCGGCTTCGTGCCGTACAGTCCGCTCGGCCGCGGCTTCCTCACCGGCCAGATCAAGCGGATCGAGGATCTGGACGCCGATGATTACCGGCGCGGCTCGCCGCGGTTCCAGGGAGAGAACTTCGGGAAGAACCTGGATCTCGTCGAGGAAATCAACGCGATCGCGTCGGAGAAGCGCTGTGCGCCGTCGCAACTGGCGCTGGCGTGGGTGCTCGCGCAGGGAAAGGACATTGTCCCCATCCCCGGCACGAAGCGGAGGAAGTACCTCGAGGAGAATATCGGTGCGCTTGCAGTCGAGCTTACGCCGGCGGACCTTGCACGCATCGATCGCGCGTTCCCGCGCGGCGCGGCATCGGGCGAACGTTATGCGCCGAAGCCACTACTGGCGGTGAACCGGTAGGGGAGCGGTTCGTCGACAACAAGTTTCAAATCGGTAGCTGTACTGGGGGAGCATTTGCAAGGTCCTCATGCGAAAGTTTCAATGCGCCTCAAACGCGGTGCACGCCGCCCGCAGTGCATGTGTTACCTACTGCGAAGGATGCGCACCATCTCCCGCCTCGCGGCGGAGGGTCCGCCCGAACGCCCGAGGCAGTTACTGTCACCGCTCGATTGACCGTGGCAAGTCTCCCGAAGTCGCGTGAAGCAAACGAAACGAAGATGACCCTTCGGTGAAATTCTCCTGCCGCATCTGTCCACTAGACTGCATCGAATCCCAGCGTTCGGGATCCAGGTGCATCAGGCCGGCAAGATGCCAGCCCTCGCTTCGCGCATTGCCAAGCGCACGACCGATTTTTTCCGGGCTGATGATTCGAAACGAAGCACAGACATGGGAACTGACATGAAATTCCGCGTGAGTTTGTTATCGGCAATGATTGCCGCAGGCATGGGGCTGGCGGCATCGGCTTCAGCAGAGCCTTTCTTCTTCACCAGCGGGAACCCGGACGGTCGGCTCGGTGCGCTCGCAAGGAGCGAGAGATCGGGAAAGATCGAGACAGAAACGGCCGATGACTTTATCCTCGCGGGGACCACGGTCATCAGTGGCGCCACGATTACCGGGTTGGTCGTCAATGCACCCGCAGCGAACATCAGCAACGTCGAAGTCGAGTTGTATCACGTGTTTCCGCTGGACTCGATCGATCCTCCGTCGGGTCGCGTTTTGTCGCGAGTCAACTCACCGTCGGATGTTGAAATCGATGCTGCCACGCGCGACGGCAGCGACGGAACGCTCGGGTTCGTAGCGAGTCGCCTCGCGACGGGGGTCACGGTAGCGAACACGGTGGCGAACGGCATCAATCCGAATCCCAGCAGGACCAAGGGAGAGGGAGCCGTGATAGGAGATCAGGCCCAGATCACCATCACGTTCAAGCAGCCGATCGTTCTGCCCGCGGGTCACTATTTCTTCCGCCCGGACGTCCTGGTGAACGGGGGCGATTTCTTCTATATGTCGGCGCCGCGGTCGCCCGGCGTTCCATTCACCGGAGATCTGCAGGCGTGGATCCGCAACACGAACCTCGCGCCGGATTGGGTACGAATCGGGACCGACGTCATCGGCAGCGATACGCCTCCCGCGCCTACATTCAACATGACGTTTTCCCTCGCGGGAAATACCGTTCCGCAAGCCGGGACCCCCGGGGAACCCAATTGCCACGGACAAAGCGTTTCAGCGCTGGCGCGGCAATTCGGCGGTATCGACGCGGCTGCCTCGGCCCTCGGGTTCTCGGGCGTGGACACGCTGCAGAGTTCGTTGCAGGCGTTCTGCAGTGCGTAGCGCGAGCCGTTGGCGCGTGGCGTTGAGAGTGAATGCCTGAGCACAATTCACTCCACCGTCACGCTCTTCGCCAGATTCCTCGGCTTGTCCACATCCGTCCCACGCAGCACCGCCGTGTGATACGCGAGCAGTTGCAGCGGCACGACGTGCACGATCGGCGACAACAAGCCCCGATGCTCGGCGACGCGAATCAGGTGGATCCCGTCGCCCGCCGTCAGGTGTGAGTCGAGGTCGGCGACCACGTACAACTCTCCCCCGCGCGCCCGCACTTCCTGCAGGTTCGACTTGAGCTTCTCGAGCAGCGCGTCGTTGGGCGCGATGGCGACAACCGGCATCTGCGCGTCGACGAGCGCGAGCGGACCGTGCTTGAGCTCGCCGGCCGGGTACGCCTCGGCGTGGATGTACGAGATTTCCTTGAGCTTGAGCGCCCCTTCCAGCGCGATCGGATAGTGCAGCCCTCGGCCGAGGAACAGCGCATGCTGCTTCTTCGCGAAATGCTGCGCCCAGCCGATCAGGTGCGGCTCGAGCGCGAGCGCGCCGCGGATCGCGGCCGGGATGTGGCGCAGCGCGTCCATCCACTTCTCTTCCTGCTCGGGCGACAGATGACCGCGCACCTTCGCAAGCGTCAGCGCCAGCAGGAATTGTGCGGCAAGCTGCGTCGTGAACGCCTTCGTCGACGCAACGCCGACCTCCGTGCCCGCGCGCGTCAGGAACACCATCTCGGTCTGCCGCACCATCGAACTCGTCGGCACGTTGCAGATCGCGAGCGTGTGCCGGTGTCCGAGCTGCTTCGAGTGCTTGAGCGCGGCGAGCGTGTCCGCGGTCTCGCCCGACTGCGACACGACCATCACCAGTGCGTTGCGGTTCGGCACGCTGTCGCGGTAGCGATATTCGCTGGCGATCTCCACCGAGCACGGCAGCTTGGCAATCGTTTCGATCCACTGCTTCGCGACGAGGCTCGAGTAGTAGCTGGTTCCACACGCGAGCACGAGCACCGAATCGACCTGCGGCAGGATCTCCGCCGCCTTCGGACCGAACAGCGCGGGCGTGATCTCCGCGACGCCGTCGAGCGTGTCGGCCACCGCACGCGGTTGCTCGAAGATCTCCTTCTGCATGTAGTGCTGGTAAGGGCCCAGCTCGACCGCGTCGCCGCTGCCCTGCACCTCGATCACCGTGCGCTCGGCGCGCTGGCCGCTTGCGTCGAAGATCGCGTACGACTCGCGTCGCACGTCGGCGACGTCGCCCTCTTCGAGATACGCGACGAGACGCGTGACCGACAGCAGCGCCGATGCGTCGGATGCGAGGAAATGATCGTGGTCGCCGATGCCGACGAGGAGCGGGCTGCCCTGGCGCGCGCCAATGACGCGTCCACGCTCGCGCGTCGAGATCACCGCGATCGCGTAGGCGCCCTTGAACTCGGCGACCGCGTGCTGAACGGCAGCCAGCAGATCGCCGCCGCCTTCGGCGTGCCAGTACGCGTGCACGAGGTGCGCGATCACTTCGGTGTCGGTCTGCGTGCGAAACACGTAACCGCGGCCCTTTAGCTTTTCGCGCAGCTCCTCGAAGTTTTCGATGATGCCGTTGTGCACGACGGCGATTTCGCCGCCGGAAAGGTGCGGGTGCGCGTTGTCGGATGTCGGCGCGCCGTGCGTGGCCCAGCGCGTGTGTGAGATTCCGGTCGTCGCCTTGAGATGCAGCGCATCCGCCTGCGCCGCCAGGTCCGCTACGCGCGCCGTCGACACCAGCCGCTCGAGAATCGGGCTCGCGCCGCCATTGACGACGGCGAGGCCGGTCGAATCGTAGCCGCGATATTCGAGGCGGCGAATGCCCTCGATAAGAATCGGGACGACGTTGCGATCCGACGTGGCGCCGACGATGCCGCACATGACTTAAGCTCCCTGGTCCGTCTTCGGTTTCTTGCGCGGCCGCTGCCAGCGTGAGATCGTCACCTGCCGCGCACGCGCGACCGTCAACTGTCCCGCCGGCGCTTCCTGCACGATCGTACTCCCGCCGCCGATCGTCGCGCCGTCGCCGATGTTGATCGGCGCGATGAGCACGCAGTTCGAGCCGACGTGCACGTCGTCGCCGAGCACCGAGCGATGCTTGTTCGCGCCGTCGTAGTTCGCCGTGATCGATCCCGCGCCGTAGTTCACGCGGCTGCCGAACACCGCATCGCCGACGTACGCGAGGTGATTGGCCTTGGAGCCGGCGCCGAGCGTGCTCGCCTTCACCTCGACGAAGTTGCCGATGTGAACGTCTTCAGCAAGCTTCGTGCCGGGTCGCAGGCGCGCGAACGGCCCGATGCGGCAGTTGCGCCCGATCTGCACCGAATCGAAGTGCGAGTACGCCTCGATCCGCGTGGCCGGCCCGACGGTGACGTCGCGGAGCACGCAGTACGGGCCGATGCTGGCGCCGTCGTCGAGGCGGACCGTTCCCTCGAAAATGCAGCCGACGTCGATGGTCACGTCGCGGCCGCACGAAAGGTCGCCGCGGATGTCGATGCGCGCCGGATCTGTGATCGACGTTCCGTCGCGCATCAACGCATCGGCCATTCGCCGCTGCACGATGCGCTCGAGGTCGGCGAGCTGTGCCCGGTCGTTGACACCCAGAACCGATGCCTCATCGGTGGTCGTCTCGGCTTCAACCGGCACATGGTCGGCGACGGCCATCGCGACGATGTCGGTCAGGTAGAACTCGCCCTGCGCGTTATGCGGGGTCAGGCCCTCGACCCATCGCTTCAGCAACGGCGTCGGGGCCGCGATGAATCCGGTGTTGATCTCGTTCAGCGTGCGCTGCGCAGGCGCCGCGTCGCGCTCTTCGACGATCGCGGCGACATCGCCCTGCGGCGTGCGAATGACGCGTCCGAGTCCGATCGGGTCGCGCACGCGCGCCGACAGGATGGCGACGCGGCCTTCGCGTGCGATCGCGACCAATCGCGCGAGTGAATCGGCAGGCACGAGCGGGACGTCGCCAAGTCCGACCAGCGTGACGCCGTCGTCGGGAACGACGGCGAGTGCCACGCGGGCGGCGTCACCCGTGCCGCGCGGCGGATCCTGGCGGACGAAAACGAGGTCGGGCGCGGACAGCGCGCGCTCGACCACCTCGCCACCGTGACCCACGACCAAGGCAATCGTGCGCGGCGAAAGCGCGCGAACAGTGGCGAGCACATAAGAAACGAGCGGTCGCCCGGCCAGCCGATGCAGCACCTTCGGCAGGGAGGAACGCATTCGCTTGCCTTGGCCGGCGGCGAGAATGACGACGTCGAGCGGGGGTGCCATCGGAAGCGATGCAACGCGCAGACCGCGATGATACGCCGCGGCGGGACCGCACTTTTCGCATCGAACGGCACCGCACATCGGCCGGATAGCTGGCGCCGACGAGCGGTCTTGGCGAACGGGCGCATGCCAACGTCATAATGGGTCGCATGCACACCGCTCGCTCCTGGATCCTGCACTTGACCGTTGTCGCGTTCGCGATGGCGCTTTCGGGTTGCGCCGCCGTCGCGTTAACCGCGGTCGGCGTCGGTATGGCAACGGGGGTGTCGCATACGCTCGGCGGCATCGTCTACAAGACGTTTGCGGCACCGCAGCCAAAGGTCCGGCGCTCGACGGTCGCAGCGCTCGGACGGATGCAAATCAAGGTGATCGAGTCGAAGCAGGACGGCAACAAGGAAGTGATCACCGCGCGCGCGTCCGATCGCAACATCGAAGTCGAGATCGAGTCGCTCACGCCCAACACGACGCGCGTCGCCGTCACCGCTGTCAAGGACGGCGGGCTCATCCGAGACGCCGCGACCGCCACCGAAATCATCCTGCAGACCGAGAAGCTGGTCGGCACCGGCTAGGCATTCCGCATCCCGCGGCGAGGCGCCGGAAACTTCGAGGAGTTCTCATCGTGAAACACGATCCGTCACCCATTAAGCCCCTCATGCTCGCGATCGTCGCCGCGCTCGCCGCGGCGACGCCCGTGTCTTCGGTGGCAGCGGGCTCGGACCCACGAGTTACCAACGTCACGAACTATGGCACGGTACCCACGACCGGGATGACCGCCGGAAGCGCACCCACGACGGGAATGGTCGCGGGAACCACTCCGACGACTAGCACGACCGCGGCGACGACGCCCACGACGGGCACGGCCGCCGAGGGGCAACCGGCGGCGACGAGCACGACGACGCTGTCCGCCGGACAGTTGCGAGTCGCCGGACGCCTCGCCGCGCCGTTCGCGACGCTCGCCGGATCGAGCGACAACGCGCTCGCATTGGCGACGGCGCTACGCACAGCCACGCCCGCAACGCTTTCGACGACGTCGACGGACGCTTCCGGCGCCATCGTCGTCACGACGACCTCGATCAACCCGCCGACGAAGCCGATGGGCTGGGGCAACGTGTCGCACTCGCTCGCGCTCGCGCAATTCGCACTGACCGACGCCGGCGTCGCCAATCCGACTGCGGCCGATCTCCAGACGGCACTGCTCGGCGGCACGGTGACTGGCAAGGACGGTGCGACAGTCACGCTCCCCGGCGTGTTGCAGCAACGGGCGGACGGCATGGGATGGGGAAAGATCGCCAAGAGTTACGGAACGACGATGGGCGCAGTGAATCACGCGCTGCACGCCTCTGCGAAGGCGCCGGTGATGCCCGCACCGAGTAGAACCGCGACGTCTCCGACGGCGGCCGGAATGACGACGCAACGCGCGACAGGCGTCACGACCGCAGCCGGCGCAACGGGTGGCGGCTCGAGCGGAATCGTCAGCGCCGCCGGCAGAAACGGCAGCGGCAATGCTTTCGGCCGCGGCGTCGTGACCGCGTCGGGCGACAGCGCAACCGCCGGCAACAGTGCGCTTCATCGCGCAGGGGGTGCCCGCGGTGTCGTTACGGCGGCCGGCGGCACCGGCGCCGATGTCGCGTCGGCGAAAGGCGCGTCCGGGAATGGCAATGCGAACGGACACGGCAAGGGGAAGGCCGGCGGCTGATCGCGGCAATCCGAAAAAGAAGAACGCGGGCATCGAGCCCGCGTTTTTATTTTTGCTGATCTATTACCTACGCCTGGCCCTTCGATGACGACCGTCATCCCGGGCGACTGGATGTTGACGAACATGAAGCGGCCATCGTGCGAACACCACGTGCCGGCGAACTCGTTCTCGTTCAACAGGTTCTTCGCGCCCTGGAACAGCGCGCCCGTCGGTGCCGACACCGACGACGAACTGCTCGCCGTCGCCGTCTTCGCACACGTAGAGGCGTCCATCCGGTCCGACGGTGATGCGGTTGCGGTGCCTACGACACAAAACAAAACGCGGGCACTGCGCCCGCGTTTGCGTGGGGGTAAGGAACCTAGAAGGCAACGTCAGCCCATGTGCTGGATCGTCGGCGGGCTGATGGCGCGCAGGTCGATCATGTGGACGTTGGCGGCCTCAAAGCGGCGCGGGATCGATCGCTCGCGGCACTCAAGAATCTCGCATTGGACGTACATTTGCCGCAGACGGCGCTCGGCATCGAGTTGCGAGGCGGCGATGATCGAGACATTCTCGACCCGCTGGCCCATCCGGGTGCGGATGGTGAAACCGTAACGAAGCATGGTTCTCTCCTCCTCGCGATGTCCCCCTGCGCAGGTGCATGCACCGGAATGGCGCTCGGGGCGTTCCCTTGTGCAAAACCTGTACCGTTATGACATCCGGATGCCGGGCGGTCGGATGGTTGATTCTGACCTGCAATGTTTACGATCATTCTGTTGGTTGACGGCCGATGCTCTATAGGCCTCTCTGTGACAGTAAGCGCACACTACCGTTTTGCGGCGAAAAACGCCGCCGTGGGAATGCCGCCGACCACGGGCTGCGCGCGCAGCGGTAACTCAGTGCCTGCCTGCGCCACTTCCTGAGCACATTGCGGAATGTCGACAAGAGACTTGGACGAACGACCGGAGCCTGCCATCGCGTCGGAAAGCGCATCCGGACCCGACGTTCCGCCGCCCGCCCCGGACTATCGCGCGGACGAGAAGGCGGGAGCGGGAGCGCCCGAACCCCCACGGACGCCGCTCGCCCGCCTCGTCACGCGCGTGCGGGGAATCCTGCTCGCGCCACGGCGGGAGTGGCCGCTGATCGCTGCCGAAGCAACTCCGCGGCCCGGCATTTATCTGCGCTACGTCGCACCGCTGGCCGCGGTGGGTGCCATCGCGTCGAGCGTGGGTGCCTGGCTGGTCGGTATCCCGGCGGTGCCGTATGGGAACGTCCGGCTCGGTCCCGGCGCCGCGCTGGCGGCTGCGATCCTGCATTTCGCCCTGCAGTTCGCTACCGTGCTCGTCGTCGCGCTGATCGTGAATGCGCTGGCGCCGACGTTCGGCGGCCGGAGGGACTCGCGCCGCGCGCTGCAGGTCACGGCGTACAGCTTCACGCCGGCGTGGGTGGCGGCGGCGCTCACGATCCTGCCGGCGCTCGACGCCATCGCGAGCCTGCTCGGCCTCTACGGGCTCTATCTGCTCTACACGGGTCTGCCGGTACTGATGCAGGCGACGCGCGACCGAACGCTCGGGTACACGGTGGTGATCGTCATCTGCACGGTTGCGATCACCGTCGCCATCGCGCTCGCAAGCGGATTGCTGCTCGGCGTCCTGCTGCCGCCCGACTTCGCCGTACCCGAATCCGGAACGGCGCGCGTTTGACTTCGGGGTCGAGAGCAGCGACTTCGCTGGCGGGGGCGTCAAGTCGACTTACGCGGGCGGCAGCGATGTCGACACTTTTGACCCCGAAGTCTGCAGCAGGAAATCCACGAGCTCGCCGAAGCCCGCGCCGGCTTCGTGCGTCGTGATGTACGCCGGCGGCGTCGCGACGCGATCGAGAAAGCGGCGCAGATTGGCCACGCCGACGGCGTTCGGAAAGTACGCGAACATCGGCGCGTCGTTGGGCGAATCGCCGGCGAAGGCGAAGGAATCGCGCGCGGCGTCGAGATCGACGTCGAACAATTCCCGCATCATCGTGCGCGTCATCGCCAGCTTGTCGTAGGTGCCGAACCAGCCGTTGACGTGGATCGAGCTCACCTTCGCGGTCATGCCGGCGCTCTGCATCAACGCAACGATGCGATCGACGTCGCGGCGCGGCAGCGGCGGCACGTCCTCGCAATAATCGATGGCGAGATCGGTTTCGCGATAGTGCTGGTCCGAGGCGAGGGCGCTGCCCGGGACTGACTGCAGGATCTGCGCGCCGATCGCAGCGAGCTTCGTGCGCTGGGCTTCCCGTTCGGCGCCGGACGCGACGAAGCGCCGCACGAGCCTGCGCCGGCGCGTGTCGTATTGCATGTAGAAGGCGCCGTTCTCGCCGACCACCGCGTCCACCGGCCACATCCGCGCGATGTGATCGCACCAGCCGGCCGGACGGCCGGTGACCGGAATCACGAGCTTGCCCGCCGCGCGCAGCCGCTCGAGCGCCGCATACGCGTCCGCCGTCAGCTTGCCGTCGGTCGTGAGCGTGTCGTCGATGTCGGTCAGCACGCCGCGGATGGCGCGCCGCGCGCGATCGGGCATCGTCGCGAGCGGCTGCGGATGCACCGGGGCGCTCACGACGTGCGGGCGACGTGCGCGGCGACGTGCTCGCGCTGCGCGGCCGTCATGGGCAGCCCGCATTTTGTCCGCCGCCACAGGATGTCGGCGGCCGACACCGCCCATTCCTCGCGCCGCAGATAGTCGATCTCCCGCTCCGTCAGTCCGGCGCCGAAATCCTCGCCCATGTCGGCGGGCGTCTTGGTGTCGCCGAGGACGCGCGATGCGCGCGTGCCATGGCGATGCGCGAGGTCGCTCAGCAGGCCGGCGTCCAACTGCGGATACATGCGGACAAGCTCCGCATGCCAGGCGTCGCGGTCGCCGCGCGGGAGATCGCCGCCCGGCAGCACGCCGTCGTGCGTCCAGGCGGGCTTCATCTGCGGAAAGTACCGCGCGAGTTCGGCGAGCGCTGCCTCGGCCAGTTTCCGATAGGTGGTGATCTTGCCGCCGAACACCGACAGCACCGGCGCCAGCGCCTCGCGTGTGCCGTTGCGGGCGCCGTCCACCTTGAGCACGTAATCGCGCGTGACGGCCGACGGATCGCTGGTGCCGTCGTCGTAGAGCGGCCGCACGCCGCTGAAGCTCCAGACGATGTCGGCAGCGGTGAGCGGGCGCTCGAGATACGTGTTGGCGAGCGTCAGGAGATAGAACGTCTCCTCCTCGCTGATGGCCGGGTGGTCGTAGCTCTGCACCGGCACGTCGGTAGTGCCGATCAGCGAGTAGCGGTCCAGGTACGGAATGATGAAGACGATGCGATTGTCGGCGTTCTGCAGGATGTACGCGTGCGGCTCCGCGTGCACGCGCGGCACGACGATGTGGCTGCCCTTGACGTGCCGCACGCGCGCGTTTGCCGGAGCGTCGCTGACGTCGTCGAGCACGTCGCACACCCACGGACCCGCGGCGTTGACGAGCGCTCGCGCAGTCACTTCCTGTGTCGCGCCGTCGCGCGTGTCGAGCGTCGCGCGCCACACCGCGCCCTCGCGGCGTGCGCTGGCGAGGCGCGTTCGCACGCGGATGTCAGCGCCGCGTTCCCGTGCGTCGAGCGCGTTGCAGACGACGAGACGGGCGTCGTCGACCCGCGCGTCGGCGTACGCGAAGCCGCGGTGGAAGCGTGCCTTGAGGCCGGCGCCGTAGCGCGTGCTGGCGAAATCGACGCCGAACGACTTCGGCAGCGTCATCCGGCCGCCGAGACGGTCGTACAGGAAGAGCCCGGCGCGGATCATCCATGCCGGGCGCAGATGCGGTTCGTGGGGCAGCACGAACAACAGCGGCTCGATGATGTGCGGCGCGGCGCGCAGCAGCACTTCGCGTTCGGCGAGCGCTTCGCCGACCAGCCGAAAATCGTAGTGCTCGAGATAGCGGAGACCGCCGTGGATCAGCTTGGTGCTGTACGACGACGTGTGGGCGGAGAGATCGTCCTGTTCGACCAGCAGCACCGAGAGGCCACGCCCGGCGGCGTCGCGCGCGATGCCAGCGCCGTTGATGCCGCCGCCGATGACGAGCAGGTCGTAGGGTCGCGTCTCCATGGGGCGGAGCGCGGATTTTACCAGCGCCGTGCTACGCGCCGGCCCAGCGCTCGATGCGCTCGATCGCGTTGGCGACACCGTGCTCGTGTGCCATCGCAGCCGCAACGTTCCGCGCACGCGCGGCCATTGCCGGATCGCCCGCTTCAGCAAGACGCTCCTGTAGCAGCGGCGCGGTCAGCTGCGCGTGGCGGATGTACGGCGGCGCGATGCCCACCTTGCGCAACCGTTCCGCCCAGAAGAACTGATCGGCGGCGAACGGAAGCACCACCGATGGCGCGCCCGCGCGCGCCGCCGCATGCGTGGTTCCGGCTCCGCCGTGATGCACGACGATGTGCGTGCGGGGGAACAGCCATGCGTGCGGCGTATGGCCGATTGCTCGAACGTTCGTTGGCAATGATGCCTGCGCGCCGAAGCCGCTCCAGCCGGGTGACAGGAGCGCGCGACGGCCGTCGAGCGCGTCGAGCACGATGCGCAGCATGCGATCACGATCGAACCCGAGCATGCTGCCGAAGCCGACATAGACAGGCCGCTCACCGGCGGCGAGAAATTCGGCGAGCGCTGCATCGGGAGAGAACGCGGACTCACGCGGCGGCCACCAGTAGCCGACGATCGCGAAGCGCTCCGGCCAGTCGCGCGGCTGCGGCACCAGCGTGGGCGAGATGCCGCAAACGACTGGATAGCCGTCCCATTGCGCACGGCGGTGCGGCTGTTGCGTGACGTCGCGCCGTGCGTCGTTGACGGCGCCGCGAAATGCGCGCCACAGAACCGCGAGGACGAGCCTGTGGCTCGCGCGATTGGCCCAGGCCGGCAACTGCCATGGCGGAAGGAACGACGATGCGAACTCGCGCGTCGGCATCATCGGCTGCAGGCCGGCGCCGATGAACGGAACGTGCAGGTATTCGGCGGACGACAGCGCGACATAGATCGCGAGCCCCGCGCCGATGACGATGTCAGACCCACGCGCGTGCTCGACCGCCGTTCGCATCCATGCCGAAGTGTTGCGTCTGGCGATCGCGGCGAGCGCGCGTGCCACGTACTGGAAATCGCCGCCCTTCGCGAGCAACGTGCCCGATTCGGCGTGGAGCTCGGCCGCCATGTCGCCGGCGAGTGCCGCGAACGGCACGTGTAGCGACTCGGCATACGGCTGCGCCGTACGCTCCGCAAGCATCGTGACGTCGTGACCGGCATCGCGCAAGCCGCGGCACAGCGCAATCATCGGCCGCGAATCGCCTTCGGTGCCGAAGGTCAGCGCGACAAGACGCATACTGCACCGGTGTCGGAGGTGTAACTCCTCATCTCTGGCACTACTTTGGAGTTGCACCTCCGACACCCGGGGGGTTGCACCTCCGACACCCAGTCAGGGGTGCGTCATGGCGGCCGGGTCGACCCAGCGATCGAAATCCTCGGCGGACACGAGGCCGAGCTGCAACGCCGCCTCGCGCAGGCTCAGGCCCCCGCGATGCGCCGTCAGCGCGACCTTCGCGGCGTTCTCGTAGCCGATGTGCGGATTGAGCGCGGTGACCAGCATCAGCGAGCGCTCGACATTGGCGCGAATGACGTCGAGGTTGGGCTCGATGCCCTGCGCGCAGCGCACGTCGAACGAGCTCATTGCGTCGGCGAGCAGGTCGATCGATTCCAGGACGCCGTGCAGCATCACCGGCTTGTAGACGTTGAGCTGGAAATTGCCCTGGCTGCCCCCGAACGCGACTGCCGCGTCGTTGCCGAAGACGCGCACCGCCACCATCGTGAGCGCCTCGCACTGAGTCGGATTGATCTTGCCCGGCATGATCGACGATCCAGGCTCGTTGTCGGGAATCGTGATTTCGCCAAGGCCCGCGCGCGGCCCGCTGGCGTGCCAGCGGACGTCATTCGCGATCTTCATCAGCGCTCCGGCCAGCGTGCGCAGCGCCGAGCTTACGTTGACGATCGCATCGTGCGCGGAGAGCGCGGCGAACTTGTTCGGTGCCGCGACGAACGGCTCGCCGGTTTCGCGCGCTATCGCTGACGCCACGGTGTCGCCGAAGCTCGGATGCGCATTGAGCCCCGTGCCGACCGCCGTGCCGCCGAGCGCCAACGGGAACAGGCCTTCGCGCGCGAACGCAATCGCCGCGCGCGCGTCGTCGAGCTGCGCCACCCAGCCGGAAATCGCCTGGCCCAGCGTGATCGGCGTGGCGTCCATCAGATGCGTGCGGCCGATCATCACGACGTCGGCAAACGCCTTCGCCTTCGCGTCGAGCGTCGTGCGCAATCGCTCGAGCGCCGGCAGCAGAGCGTGGTCGAGCGCATCCACCGTCGCGATGTGCATGACGGCCGGAAACGTGTCGTTCGACGACTGCCCGCGGTTGACGTCGTCGTTCGGATGGATCGGCTTCTTCGACCCGACGACGCCGCTGGCGAGCTGGATCGCGCGATTGGCGATCACCTCGTTGGCGTTCATGTTCGATTGCGTGCCCGAGCCCGTCTGGAAGACCACCAGCGGGAACTCGGCGTCGAGCTTGCCGTCGGCCACTTCCTGCGCCGCACGCGCGATCAGCGCCACCTTGTCGGTGGCAAGCTCGCCGAGCTCCCCGTTCGCGATCGCCGCCGCTTTCTTCAGTGTGCCGAACGCCTTGATGACCGTGCGGCCCCAGCGGAAACGATCGACGCCGATCGGAAAGTTGTCGATCGAGCGCTGCGTCTGCGCGCCCCACAGATGATCGGCAGGCACGCGCACTTCGCCGAGCGCGTCCTTCTCGATCCTGACCGCGTCTTTCGAGGCCATGGCCGATGTTACTGCGTCCCCGTCGCGCGCGCGCTTCGCGCGGCCGTCCCGCTGCGCGGCGCCGGCTTGGCGCGGCCCTTGCGCGACGCCTTGCCGCTCGCGACCAATGCCGGGGGCTTCGGGACAAGTTTGCGCAACTCGGTGAGCAGGGCGCGCTGGCGCGCATCGAGCGTCGAATCGCCGTCCAGCGAGTCGAGCACGCGGTTCAGCTTCTCCCGATCGCCTGCATTGCGCACGAGCTTGGGCAGCGAGCGCTTGGCCTGCACCGGCTCGAATTCGACGACGAGCGTCTGCTCGTGGAGCAGACCCCGGAACTGGTCCTCGTTTATGTGGCGCAGCACGCCGGTCGGCGCGAGCAGCTCGCGCGTGTGCTCCATCTGCGCGAGACGGCGCTTGCCACCGCCCGCCTTCGCGACGAGGATGCCGGTCCGAATGATCGCTTCCGGCAGTCCGCCCTGGTCGATCTCGTCGAGCACCTGGCGCACGGCGGGCAGCGCGCGCGGATCGAAGCGTGTCTGCTTGCGAATGACGGCGCGCTGATCGGCCATCTGCAGCGACAGCATGTTGCCGTACACCTCGAAGAACGCCGCCTCCCGCGCAGCGTCGCGCAGGTCGCGGTAGAGGTCGAGCGACGCGTTCACGTACTCCGACAACAGCCGTTCAGCGCGACGACCGGCATTGTCGGACGCGCGCGGGCGCCGGTTGGCGCGCGCGAGCGCGGCGAGGTAGGGCAGGGGCATCAGGAACGGATTGCGATCCGAGAACCACCAGCGCTGCACGCGCAGCGGATGCCACTCGCGCAACAGCTTCGCGAGCCATTCCGGCGTCGCCTCGCGCACCGCCGGGCGCACGAGCAGCTCATACGCGCGCTCAGTGAGCTCGGAGAGCGCCGCCACCGCCTCGAACGGCTTTTCGTCGACGCGATCGAACTTCTGCATGCGTTTCAGATCCTCGAGCTTGCGCTCGTGCAGCGTCACGTCGTACTCGACCGTGCCGTCGTCGCTCGTGCGCTCGTGGATCTCCATCCCGTACAGCCCCGGCGGCAGTGCCTGGATGTACTTCAGCACCGACACGATCTGCGTGTGCTCCTTTTTCGCGACCTTGCCGGAGACGAAGATGCCGAGGTGCCCGATGTCCTCGTGGATCAGCCCGACGATCGTCTGGCCGTTGGCCTTGATCTCCTCGGTGCTCGAATAGATGTCGCTGATCCAGTTGAATGCCTGCTGCGGCGGCGTGATGTTGTCGCCCATCGAAGCGAACACGATGATCGGCTGCTTGATCGACTTCAGGTCGAAATAGCGGCCGGGGCCGAGCCGTGCCTCGCCCTGCGACAGCTTGTTGCCGATGAAGAGATTGTTGACGATCCAGCGGATCTCCTCCTCGTTCATCAGGTAGAAGCCACCCCACCAGCGCTCGAAGTCGAGAAAGCGCGGCGCTTCCTCGTCGACGTCGTCGAACAGCCGGTAATACTTGTCCCAGTAGGTATTCGCGGGATTCAGGTCCTCGAAGTTCTGCACCAGATGCGCGCCGTCGAACTTGCCGCCGCCCAGGTCGCTCGCGAGAAGCGACAGCCACGCGCCGCCGGCGAGCCCGCCCGCATAGCGCATCGGATTGTCGCCGTCGTTGCCGGCCCAGTACGACATCGGCGCGCCGTTGATGACCAGCGCACCAGCGATGTCCGGCCGCGCAGCGGCGAGCATCATCACCGCCCATCCGCCCTGGCAATTGCCGACGAGCACCGGCTTCGCGCTTTCGGGATGCCGCTCGGCGACGATGCGCACGAATTCGGCCTCCGCGTCCGTGACGTCGGCGAGCGTCTGCCCCGGCTCGGGATCCGGATAAAAGATCACGAAGTAAACCGGATGACCGGCCTGCAGGGCCACGCCGACCTCGGAATCCTCCTTGAAGCCGCCGATGCCCGGGCCGTGGCCGGCGCGCGGATCGATGATGATGTAGGGACGCAGCCTGTCGTCGATCTCGACGCCCGCAGGGGGAACGATGCGCACGAGTGCGTGATTGACCGGCCGCTCGAAGCTGCGCCCGTCCGCGAGCATCTCGTAGCGATACGCGAGCACCGGCGGCTTGCCGGCCTCCTCGTGGGCGATCCAGTTGTTGCCGCGCTCGCGCAGCGTGTCCCAGAAAAGGATCGAGCGTTGCGCGAAATCGATCGCGTACTCGGTCCAATCGCGGAGCGCCTGCTGCGGCATGTGGCGCGGTGCGGCCGCGGCCCCGAGGTACGCGGCCTGTGCCTTCCGGACGTGCGCGGCGTACGCCTCGGTGGCCTCCCGTACACGCCGCGAGTACACGGATGCGACGTTGCGCGAGATCTGCAGCGAGCGGTCGATGGTCTGGTTCAGATTGGGCATTCGGCTGGCTCCGTTCGGGCAGATTGCTGCAATGCAACATGCTAGCAGATCCGCCCTTCACAGCCCATGTGGGGCCGTTTGCCAGAGAGACCAACTTGAGCACCACGTGCAAAGCCGGCCACCGCCGGCGGGAGAATTGCGGCGGTGCGGGAGACTACTGCGCGCGATGCCGCAGCTTGCGGATCGCTTCGAGCTGCGCGAGCGCCGCGGAGAGCTCGGCCTCCGCGGTCGCGATCTCTTCCTTCGACGTCTTGTTCTGCATCGCCTCTTCGGCGGCGCGCTTCGCCTCCAGCGCGGCCTTCTCGTCCAGGTCCTTCGCGCGAATGGCCGTGTCGGCGAGCACCGTCACGACATCCGGCTGCACCTCGAGAAAGCCGCCCTGGACGAACACGAGCTCCTCGGTTGCGCTGTTCGCCGGTTTGATGCGCACCGAGCCGGGCTTGATCTGCGTGAACAGCGGCGTGTGGCGCGGGTAGATGCCGAGCTCGCCCATCACGCCCGGGAGGATGACGAACTCCGCCTCGCCCGAGTAGATCTGCTCTTCGGCGCTGACGACGTCGACGTGGATCGTATTGGCCATTATTGCAGCGTCTTCGCCTTCTCGAACGCCTCTTCGATCGTGCCGACCATGTAGAACGCCTGCTCGGGCAGCGCGTCGCACTCGCCGTTGACGATCATCCGGAAGCCCTTGATCGTGTCCTTCAGCGACACGTACTTGCCCGGCGTTCCCGTGAACACTTCCGCGACCGTGAACGGTTGCGACAGAAAGCGCTGGATCTTGCGCGCACGCGCCACGGCAAGCTTGTCTTCCGGCGACAGCTCGTCCATGCCGAGGATCGCGATGATGTCGCGGAGCTCCTTGTAACGCTGCAGCACCGATTGCACGGCGCGCGTCGTTCCGTAGTGCTCCTCGCCGATGACGTTCGGGTCCACCTGCCGCGACGTCGAGTCGAGCGGATCGACCGACGGGTAGATGCCGAGTGCCGCGATGTCGCGCGACAGGACGACGGTGGCGTCGAGGTGCCCGAACGTGGTCGCGGGCGACGGGTCGGTCAGGTCGTCGGCCGGGACGTACACGGCCTGGATCGACGTGATCGAGCCGGTCTTCGTCGACGTGATGCGCTCCTGCAATCGGCCCATTTCCTCGGCGAGCGTCGGCTGATAGCCCACGGCGGAAGGCATGCGCCCGAGCAGCGCGGACACTTCGGTGCCGGCGAGCGTGAAGCGGTAGATGTTGTCGATGAAGAGCAGCACGTCGCGCCCTTCGTCGCGGAAATTCTCGGCGATCGTGAGGCCGGTCAGCGCGACGCGCAACCGGTTGCCCGGCGGCTCGTTCATCTGCCCGTACACCATCGCGACCTTCGACTTGCCGAGGTCTTCCTTGTTGACGACGCCGGACTCGATCATCTCGTGATAGAAGTCGTTGCCTTCGCGCGTGCGCTCGCCGACGCCGGCAAATACCGACAGGCCGGAGTGAGCGGTGGCGATGTTGTTGATGAGCTCCATCATCGTGACCGTCTTGCCGACGCCGGCGCCGCCGAACAGGCCGATCTTGCCGCCCTTCGCGAACGGACAGATGAGGTCGATCACCTTGATGCCGGTTTCCAGCAGTTCCGTCGACGGCGACAGTTCCTCGAACGTCGGCGCCGTGCGATGGATGGTCATCGACTTCTCGGCGCCCACGGGGCCGCGCTCGTCGATCGGCCGGCCGAGCACGTCCATGATGCGGCCGAGCGTTTCCGGGCCCACGGGCACCGTGATCGGCGCGCCGGTGTTCACCACCTGCATGCCGCGGCGCAGGCCGTCTGACGAACCGAGCGCGATCGTGCGCACGACGCCGTCGCCGAGCTGCTGCTGCACCTCGAGCGTGAGGCCGATCTCGTCCATCTTGAGCGCGTCGTAGATCTTCGGCATCTGGTCGCGCGGGAACTCGACGTCGACGACCGCGCCGATGCATTGAACGATCGTGCCCTGGTTCTTCACTGGTTGATCCATGTCCGTTCCCTGATTTTCCTGATCGGTGTCGGAGGTGTAACCCCCAGTGTCGGAGGTGTAACTCCCATCATTGGAGTTACACCTCCGACACCATGGAGTTGCACCTCCGACACCATGGAGTTGCACCTCCGACACCGAACTTGTCCTTACACGGCGGCGGCGCCGCCGACGATTTCCGAAAGCTCCTTGGTGATGCCCGCCTGCCGCGTCTTGTTGTAGATGAGCTGCAGCTCGCCGATGATCTTCGCCGCGTTGTCCGACGCCGCCTTCATCGCGACCATCCGCGCGGACTGTTCGGAGGCCATGTTTTCGTTCACCATCTGGAAGATGACCGCTTCCATGTAGCGGCGCATCATGCCGTCGAGCAGGTCGCGCGCATCGGGCTCGTAGATGTAGTCCCACGAGCCTTCCGCCGTGTGCACGGTGCGCAGCTCGCCCGCGGCCGATCGGTATTCCTCGGGGATCGGCACGATGCGAATCTGCCGCGGCTCCTGCTTCATCGTGTTGACGAAGTTCGTCGAGAAGATGTGGATCTCGTCGATGCCGCCTTCGAGGTACTTGTCGATCAGCACCTTGACCGGGCCTACGAGCCGATCGAGCCGCGGCCGGTCGCCGAGCTGCACGACGCTCGACGCGATGTTCGCGCCCATCCGGTTCAAAAAGCCGAGGCCCTTGTTCCCGATGGCGACGAAATCGACCTCGATGCCGGCGGCGCGCCACTCCTTGAACCGCGCCATCATCAGCCGCAGCAGGTTCGTGTTCAGACCACCGCACAAGCCCTTGTCCGTGGTGATGAGGATCGCGCCGACGCGCTTCACCTGCCCGCGCTTGACGAGGAACGGATGCTTGTACTCGGTGTTCGCCCTCGAGATGTGCATCGCGATGTCGAAGACGCGATCGACGTACGGACGCGACGCGCGCATCCGGTCCTGCGCCTTCTTCATCTTCGACGCCGCGACCATCTCCATCGCCTTGGTGATCTTGCGCGTGCTCTGCACGCTCTTGATCTTGTTGCGGATTTCTTTCGAGCCGGCCATGGTGAATCAGCGTCTCAGTAAGTACCGGTCTTCTTGAAGTCCTCGATCGCCGCCGCCAGCGCCTTCTCGTCGTCGGCCGACATTTCCTTCGTCTTCTCGATCTTGTCGAAGATCGCCGCGTACTTGCTCTTCACGAACTGGCGCAGCGCCGCCTCGAACGCAAGTGCCTTGTCGACCGGCACGTCGTCGTAATAGCCGCGGTTGACGGCGAACAGCGTCAGCGCCTGCTCGGCGACCGACAGCGGCGAGTATTGCGGCTGCTTCATGAGCTCGGTCACGACGCGGCCGCGATCGAGCTGCTTGCGCGTCGCGTCGTCGAGATCGGACGCGAATTGCGCGAACGCCGCAAGCTCGCGGTATTGCGCGAGCGACAGCCGCACGCCGCCGCCCAGCTTCTTGATCACCTTCGTCTGCGCATCGCCGCCCACTCGCGACACCGAGATGCCGGCGTTGATCGCGGGCCGGATTCCGGCGTTGAACAGGTCCGTCTCGAGGAAGATCTGGCCGTCAGTGATGGAGATCACGTTCGTCGGCACGAACGCCGTCACGTCGCCGGCCTGCGTCTCGATGATCGGCAGCGCGGTGAGCGACCCGGTCTTGCCCTTGACGGCGCCCTTCGTGAACTTTTCGACGTACTCCTCGTTGACGCGCGCGGCGCGCTCGAGCAGCCGCGAGTGCAGGTAGAACACGTCGCCCGGATACGCCTCGCGACCCGGGGGACGGCGCAGCAGCAGCGACACCTGCCGGTACGCCCACGCCTGCTTCGTCAGGTCGTCGTAGATGATGAGCGCGTCCTGGCCGCGGTCGCGGAAGTATTCGCCCATCGTGCAGCCGGAGTACGGCGCGATGTACTGCATCGCCGCCGAGTCCGACGCCATCGCGGCGACGACGATCGTGTACGCCATCGCGCCGTATTCCTCGAGCTTGCGCACGACGTTCTTGACGGTCGAGGCCTTCTGCCCGATCGCGACGTACACGCAGATCAGGTCCTTGCCCTTCTGGTTGATGATCGTGTCGACGGCGACGGCGGTCTTGCCCGTCTGCCGGTCGCCGATGATGAGCTCGCGCTGGCCGCGGCCGATCGGCACCATCGCGTCGATCGACTTCAAGCCGGTCTGCACGGGCTGCGCCACCTTCTTGCGCCAGATCACGCCCGGCGCGACCTTCTCGATGACGTCCGTCTCCTTCGCGTTCAGCGGGCCCTTGCCGTCGATCGGACGGCCGAGCGAGTCGACGACGCGGCCGATCAGCTCGGGTCCGACCGGCACTTCGAGGATGCGACCCGTGCACTTGACGGTGTCGCCTTCGGTGATGTGCTCGTACTCGCCGAGAATCACCGAGCCGACCGAGTCGCGCTCGAGGTTCAGCGCCAGTCCGAAGGTGTTGTCGGGGAACTCGAGCATCTCGCCCTGCATCGCGTTCGACAGGCCGTGGACGCGGCAGATGCCGTCGGTGACCGACACGACGGTGCCCTGCGTGCGCACCTCGGCGCCCATGTCTAGGTTCTGGATCCGCGACCGGATCAGTTCGCTGATTTCCGATGGATTCAATTGCATAGTGCCTCCTCGCCCGAAAGTAGACTCCTACTTTCGGGCGGTTGTTAGTCCCTGAAATCGCGGGCGGAGCCCGACGATTGCAGGCAGCAAATTCTGACAAAACCCATCAGGCGCGAAGCTGCGTGTGCATCGCCGCGAGCTTCGCCTGCACCGAGCCGTCCAGCACGGCGTCGCCGACCGTCACGCGGGCGCCGCCAATCAGGTCCGGATTCACGGTGACCGTCGTTTCGATTTTGCGTCCGAAGCGCTTTTCGAGCGCCGCCTTGAGCTCGGCGACCTGCGCCTCGGTCAGTTCCATCGCGCTTTCGATCGTCGCCGTCGCCGTCGCTTCCGCGTCGTTCTTCAGCGTCTCGAACATTTCGGCAATCTGCGGCAGCAGGCTCACGCGCTCGCCTTCGACGAGCACGTGGATGAAATTGCGTGCCTGCGCGCCGAAGCGGTCGCCGCCGATCGACAGCAGCAGCGATTCCTTGGCGGCATTGTCGAGCCGAGGATTGTCGAGCGCCTTGGTCACGCGCGGATCGGTGACGATCGTCGACGCAAAGCGGAGCATTTCCGACCACGCGGGCAGCGCCTGATCGTCGCGCGCGAGCCCGAACGCCGCTTCCGCGTAGGGACGCGCGATCGTCGCGAGTTCAGCCATCGCCGACTACAGCTCCTGGCGGATCGACGCCAGCAGCTCGGCGTGGTCGGCCGGGCGGATCTCGCGCTTCAGGATTCGCGCGGCACCCGCCACGGCAAGGTCGGCGACCTGGTTGCGCAACTGCTCGCGCGCCGCCTGGTATTCCTGCTCCGCCTCCGCCTTCGCGGCCGCGATGATGCGGTCGCGTTCGGCGGCGGCTTCGATCTTCGCCTGATCCATCGTCTCGGCGCGAAACTTCTCGCCGGTCGCGACGATTTCGCCCGCCTTCGCCTTCGCTTCGGCCATCATGTCGGCGATTCGCTTTTCGGCCGACACGAGGCTTTGCCGGCCCTGCTCCCCGGCAGCCAGCCCCTCCGCGATCTGCTTCTGCCGCGTCTCGACGGCGCGCATCAGCGGTGGCCAGATGAACTTCGCCGTGAACCAGATGAAGAGGCCGAAGCCAATGGCCTGCATCAACAGCGTGAGATTGATGTCCATCGTGCTCTCCGGAGCTCCGGACCGCCTGCCGTTATTTCAGCCCGGCCGGGATCAGCGGATTGCCGAAGGCGAACAGCATCGCGATGCCGAGGCCGATGATGAACGATGCGTCGATCAGGCCCAGCAGCAGGAACACCTTCGCCTGCAGCTGCGGCATCAGCTCCGGCTGGCGCGCCGCGCCTTCGAGAAAGCGCGAGCACATGATGCCTACGCCGACGCATGCGCCCAGCGCGCCCAGGCCGATCATCAGGCCGATGCCGATGCCGGTGTAACCCTGGATCATCGCGACCAGTTGCAGCTTGTCCATTGCCTTTTCCTTTCTTCGAGCGGGTTTGACTTGACGGTGAACGGGGTCAGTGATGCTCGTGCGCCATCGCGATATAGACGACGGTCAGCATCATGAAGATGTACGCCTGCAGGACGACGATCAGGATGTGAAAGATCGACCAGCCGAGGTGCAGCGCGGCGCCGAAGATCACGCCGGCGACGCCCGTGGCGGCCCACATTCCGAGCAGCAGGAAGATCAGCTCGCCGGCGTACATGTTGCCGAACAGCCGCAGCGAGTGGGACAGCGGCTTCGACACGTATTCGACGAGGTTGAACAGCAGGTTGAACGGCCACAGGATCGGGTTGGCGCCGAACGGCGAGCAGAAGAGCTCGTGGATCCACCCGCCGAACCCCTTGATCTTGATGCTGTAGAAGATCATCAGCCCGAACACGGCGAGCGCGAGCGCGAACGTGGTGTTCACGTCGGCGGTCGGGACGAAACGGAACTCGTGGAAGCCGACGGCATTGAGGCCGGCGCTCACGATGTCGATCGGCAGGAAGTCCATCGCGTTCATGAAGAGCGTCAGCACGAACGTCGTGAGGGCGATCGGCGCGACGAGGCGCGTCGTGCCGTTGTAGATGCTCTTGACCTGCTCGTTGACGAAGTCGATCGAGAGCTCGACGAACGCCTGCGTTTTCGACGGCACCCCCTGCGTCGCCTTGCGCGTGACGAGCCACATGAAGCCGAACGTCAGGACACCCAGCACCGCCGTCGTGATCAGCGTGTCGAGGTTGACCGTCCAGAAACCGCCTTCCCCGATGGGATGCGTGAGGAACGTCAGGTGGTGCTGGATGTAGTCGGTGGGAGTTGCGTACGAGGCGGCCATCGCAGGATTTCAGCAGAACACGTCAGTCTCAGTCGCGAACGAACAAGGCAACGCGAAACAGCAATACCGTGACGACGAAGGCCGCCAGCAACGCCGGGACGACGACCTCCCTGTAGTTCGCGAGCACAAGCCAAAGCTGGCCGATGATCACGAGGATTTTTGCGGCTTCGGCCCGGAACAGCGCCATCATCGTGGCACCGGCCGTCTTGCCCGGGGCGATCGCGAGCACGAATGCGTACACGACACCCGCCGACAGGTTGACCACGCCTCCCAGCACCGCGGACAACGCGCCATGGAAACCCACCCAGGCACCCGCGATCGCGGCAATGATCACCGTCGCCGCCGCCTGCCAGACGAGCACGGCCCGGAAAGGCCTCGTGGAAAGCGGCGCAGCCACGGTTCGACAGCCTGCGAATGCCCCGATTTCGGGCGCTCGGCAGCCCGCCACGCAAAGTCCGAGAGTTTAACCGTTTTTCGGCGAGGGTCGCAATGAAATGTTGCAGTGCAGCGTGGTAGCCCCCGACGTTGCAGTGCAGGTGCCTAGCCGCCCGACAGCGCCGCCACGATCATGAGGGTCGCCCCCGACGGGATCTCCGAGGCGAGGTCGCGTGTCACGTCGCTGCCGACGAAGAGCTTGATGTGCGGCCGCACGTTGCCTTGCTCGTCGACCATCCGAAAACGGATTCCGGGGTAGTTCACGTTGAGCGCGGCCAGCACGCCGCCGACGGTCGGCGGCAATTCGGGCGCAAGCACCGGCACGGCGACCATCACCTCGGGCTCGCCGGTGTACGACCGCAGCGGGGACGGAATGCGCACGCGCACGACGGCCGCCGCTTCATGGGATGTCCTGGCCGTCATCGCGGGTTGACCGGCTTTCCGTCAGATGCTCGTCGCTTCGACCGAATAAATCTCCGGAAGATGCCGGGCGATGCTGCGAAAGCTGCGTCCCTCGTCGCGGCTTGCCCAGACCTCGCCTGACGTCGTGCCGAAATAGAGGCCGGTCGGATCACGGCCATCAAGGCTCATCGCCTGCCGCTTCACCGTCCACCACGTCTGCGACTTCGGCAAGCCCTGATCCTGCCGCTTCCACGTGCGGCCGCCGTCGCGGGATCGGTAGACCGCGGGACGTCCGCCCGGCGACGTGCGCGGCCATACGGTGGTGCCATCCATCGGCAGCACCCATACCGTGTCGGGATCGCGCAGATGCGCCGCAATCGGGAAGCCGACGTAGCCGACCGTCTTCGGCATGTTGGCGCCGATGTCCTGCCATACGTCGCCCGGGCGGTCGAGCCGGTAGATGCCGCAGTGATTCTGCTGATACAGGCGATCGGGCCGCCCGCCCGCGAATTGCACGCAATGCGGATCATGGCCGAACTCCGGCGGAGGGTTATCGGGCAGGAAGTCGGCCCGAACGCCCTTGTTGAGAGGCCACCAGTGCTCGCCGGCGTCCGGGCTCTCGAACACGCCGCCACTCGACATCGCGATGTAGAGATGCGCGGCGTCGCGCGGATCGACCAAAATCGAATGCAGCTTGGCTCCGTCCGGCGTCCCGTCCTGATCGCCGCCGCACCAAGCCTTGCGCTGTGGATTCGCGTTGAAACCGGTGACGCCGTCCCAAGTCGCGCCACCGTCGTTGGAGCGGAAGAGCCCCTGCGGCGAGGTCCCCACATACCACGCGCCTGGCTCGCTCGCGTGCCCCGGCGTCAGCCAGAACGCATGATCGACGACGCGGCCGCTGTCCGCCGCGAATGCGGGAGGCCGTGTTGCCTCCTTCCACGTGCGGCCATTGTCGGTCGAGCGAAACACGGTCGGACCGAGGTGGCCGGTGCGCGCCGCCGCCAGCATCGTCTTGCCGTCGCGCGGGTCGACGACGGCGTGATGAATCGTGTGTCCGAGAAATTGCGGACCTGCGAGCCGCCATCCGTTGCGCGCGACATCGCTAGTAAGCGTCCACAGACCTTTGCGCGTGGCCACGAGCAGGCGCGTTCGCCGCGTCGCTGCGGGACGGGTCGCGGCCGATGATCTCGCCATGAGTGATACTCCTTGTCGTGAAGCGTCCCGGAGCGCTAGCCGCGCAGGACGAAAGGGCGAACGCTACCGCGTGGCCGATTCCCGGGCAAGGGCGAGGGTTGAAATTGCGCCGCATGGCTCTCATGCTCATAGATGAACGTCCCGCGCTGTCCAACCGGACGGCCTCTTCTTTTCCTCAGGAGCGCACATGACGATCAAGGTCGGTGACCGGTTGCCCGCCGGCACGCTGCAGGAATACTACGATGTCGAGACGAACGGCTGCGCGATCGGCCCGAACCCGGTTTCGATCGAAAGCCTGACCCGTGGCAAGAAGGTGGTGATCTTCGGCCTGCCCGGCGCGTTCACGCCGACGTGCTCGGCCAAGCACGTACCCAGCTATCTCGCGGCGTATGACAAGCTGAAGGCGAAGGGCGTCGACACCATCGCGTGCATGTCGGTAAACGATGCGTTCGTGATGGGGGCGTGGGGGCGCGATCAGCACGCCGGCGGCAAGATCCAGATGCTCGCGGACGGTAGCGCGGCGTACACGAAGGCGCTGGGGCTCGAGCTCGACCTGACCGCTCGGGGCATGGGCATCCGCTGCCAGCGGTTCTCGATGCTCGTCGACGACGGCGTCGTCAAGACGCTGAACATCGAGGCTCCCGGAAAATTCGAGGTGTCGGGCGGCGAAACGATGCTCGCGCAGCTCGGGTAGCGCTATCGCTTCTCGATGACGATGCTGGCGGAGCTCGGGTAGCGCTATCGCTTCCCGATGCCGAGCCGCTCGACGATTCCTTCGAACTGCTCGAGCGTCGAATAGCGAATGACGAGCCGGCCCGCGCCCTGGCGCCCCGGCTCGATGTGCACGACGGCGCCGAGCGCGTCGGCGAGCTCGTTCTCGAGGCGCGCGGTGTCGGCGTCGTAGGCCGGTTTGTTCTTGCGCCTCGCCGCGCGCCGCGCCGGATTCAGCAAGCCTTGCACGAGCCGCTCCGTTTCGCGCACTGACAGTCCGCCGTCGCAGATCCGCGCAGCGGTTCCCGACTGCTGCTCGACGGGCAGCGCCAAGAGTGCTCGCGCGTGCCCCATTTCGAGACTCCCCGCGAGCACGTATTCCTGCACCGGTGGCGCGAGCGCGGTGAGCCGCAGCAGATTCGACACCGCGCTGCGCGAGCGCCCGACGGCCTTGGCGGCGGCCTCGTGCGTGAGTCCGAATTCGTCGATCAGCCGCGCGAGTCCCTTCGCTTCCTCGATCGGATTCAGGTCCTCGCGCTGGATGTTTTCGATCAGCGCGACCGCGAGCGCCGACTGGTCCGGAACGTTCTTCACGAGCGCCGGGATTTCGCGCAGTCCCGCCTGCTGCGCAGCGCGCCATCGCCGCTCCCCCGCGACGATTTCGAACCGTCCGCCATCGACGGGACGCACGAGGATCGGCTGCATCACGCCCTGTTCCTTGATCGAGAGCGCGAGCTCCGCGAGGGACTCCGCGTCCATTTTCGTGCGCGGCTGGTAGCGTCCGGGACGCAGGCGATCGATGGCGAGCGTCTGCAATGAATCGCCTTCGCGCGCGTCGTCGTCGGTGCCCGCGAGCAGTGCGTCGAGGCCGCGGCCAAGTCCCTTCGGTCGAATCATCGTCGCTCCTATTGTGGGCGCTTACTTACGGCGCCTGGTCCGGTTGATCGCGGGGTTGCTCGGGTGTGGCGGGCGCCGACGGTTGCTCGGGGGGCGTGACGGGTGCGGGCGGCCGCTCGCGCACCTCCATGCGGCGCACGACCTCGCCGGCGAGCGCGAGATAGGCAAGGGCACCCTTGGACTTCGCCTCGAGCGTGAGCGCCGGCACGCCGTGGGACGGCGCCTCCGCGAGCCTCACATTGCGCGGGATGACCGTGCGGTAAAGGCGGTCGCCGAAGTGGCGCTCGAGCTCCGCGGCGACGTTCTGGGCGAGCGTGTTGCGCGGGTCGTACATCGTGCGCAACAGGCCTTCGATCTCGAGCGTGGGATTCAAGTGAGCGCGCACTTTCTTGATCGTCTGCACCAGATCCGAAAGTCCTTCGAGGGCGTAGTACTCGCATTGCATCGGGATCAGGACCGAGTCGGCCGCGCACAGCCCGTTCAGCGTGAGCAGCGACAGCGACGGCGGGCAATCGAGGAAGATGAAGTCGTAGTCGCTCGCGATCGCGTCGATTGCGGCGCGCATCTGCCGCAACGCTTCGGCCAGCGCATCTTTGAGACGCATCTCGCGCTCGGGAAGATCGACGAGCTCGACCTCTGCACCCGCGAGCTCCCGATTGGCGGGCACGAGATCGAAGCCGCCCGTTTCCGAATGCAGGCGCACGTCGGCGATGTCGGTCTCGCCGAGCAACACGTGGTAGACGGTGCGCTTGCGGGCGCGCTTGTCCACGCCCGACCCCGTCGTCGCGTTGCCTTGCGGGTCAAGGTCGATCACCAGCACCCTGCGCTTCATCGCGACTAGGCTCGCGGCTAGATTGACCGTCGTCGTCGTCTTGCCGACGCCGCCTTTCTGATTCGCGACGGCGATGATCCGCGTCATGAGATTCCTTCCTGCGCGACGCGCATCAGGACGAGATGGCGCTCGGCGTGGAGGCCCGGCACGTCGAGCGCGGGCGTCGCAGTCGCGACCACTCCCTTCGGCAGCGCGTCGATCTCGTTGCTCGGCAGCGCACCCTTCATCGCGACGAGCATGCCGCCGGGAGCGACGTGGCGCGACGCGAGCGTCGCAAAGGTGCGCAGATCCGAGAAGGCGCGCGAGATCACGACGTCGAACGGCTCATCGGGCGCGAAGTCCTCGACCCGGGACGCGACTACCCGCACGTTGGCGAGCTCGAGCTCGATCGCGGCCTGGGCGAGAAATGCCGCCTTCTTGCGATTGGCGTCGAGCAGGACGAACGTCCACTGCGGACGCGCAATCGCTAGCGGAATGCCGGGAACGCCGCCGCCCGAGCCCACATCGAGCACGCGTGCATTCGGCACATCCGGCAGAAAGGGCAGCACGGCGAGCGCGTCGCCGACGTGATGCGTCTCCATCCGCGCGCGGTCGCGGATCGCGGTCAGGTTGTAGACGCGATTCCATTTGGCGAGCAGGTCCAGGTACGCAGCGAGACGCTCGCGAGCGGCGGCGGACAAATCAGCGGCGGCGGGGCAGTTCAGTCTGCGATTCGCGGGGCGGATCGGCGCGGCGCACGATCGCGTCGGCGTCATGCGGGATGCGACACGGGCTGCGCACGCGCTTCTTCGCGCGCGCGGGTTCCGCGCTTCAAATGGACGAGCAGCAGCGACACCGCCGCGGGCGTCACGCCGGACAGCCGCGCCGCCTGACCGAGCGTCTCGGGCCGATGCGCGTTCAGTTTCTGCTGGACCTCGATCGACAAGCCGCGCACGGTGGCGTAATCGAGATCGCGCGGCAGTGCCAGCGATTCCTGCGCAAGTTGGCGCGCAACCTCCACTTGCTGGCGATCGATGTAGCCGGCGTACTTGGTCGCGATCTCCACCTGCTCGGCGACCGCTTCGTCGGTGGCTTCGGCACCGGCGCCTTCGAGCATGTGCAGCGTGCGGTACGTGACGCCTGGCCGTCGCAGCAGGTCGGCGAGCGTACGTTCGCGCTCGAGCGGCTGGCCGAGGACCCGCTCGGCGGTTTCGCGCGCGACAACGTTCGGACTCACGTAAGTGGACTTGAGTCGCTCCGTCTCCGCTGCGATCGCATCGCGCTTGCGGCAGAACGCAACCCAGCGCGCATCGTCGACAACGCCCAGCCGGCGCCCGTGCTCGGTGAGCCGCAGGTCGGCGTTGTCTTCGCGGAGCTGCAGCCGATACTCGGCGCGCGCGGTGAACATGCGGTAAGGCTCTGATACACCACGGGTAATCAGGTCGTCGACCAGCACGCCCAGATAGGCTTCGTCGCGGCGCGGGCACCAGCCAGCCACGCCTTCGACGTAACGCGCCGCGTTGATGCCTGCCAGGATGCCCTGCGCCGCCGCCTCCTCGTAACCGGTGGTCCCATTGATCTGCCCGGCGAAGAACAGGCCGGCGATCGCCTTGGTTTCCAGCGTGGAGCGAAGCGCCTGCGGATCGAAATAGTCGTATTCGATCGAATAGCCCGGGCGGACGATGTCGGCGCGCTCGCAGCCGGGAAGCGTGCGAACGAGCGCGAGTTGCACGTCGAACGGCAGGGATGTCGAGATGCCGTTCGGATAAATCTCCGACGTTTCAAGGCCTTCCGGCTCGAGAAAGATCTGGTGGCTGGCGCGCTGCGCGAACCGGACGACCTTGTCCTCGATCGACGGGCAATAGCGCGGCCCGACGCCCTTGATAACGCCGGTGAAGAGCGGTGAACGGTCGAGCCCGGCGCGAATAACCTCGTGCGTGCGCGCGTTCGTGTGCGTGATCCAGCACGCGACCTGCAGCGGGTGCATCGCGCGGCTGCCCATGAACGAGAACACCGGCGGTGGGACGTCGCCCGGTTGCACTTCGAGACCCGAAAAGTCGATCGTCCGCCCGTCGAGACGCGGCGGAGTTCCGGTCTTCAGCCGCCCGACGGGTAGCGCCAGCTCACGCAGGCGCGCGCCGAGGCGCTTGGCCGGCGGGTCCCCTGCCCGCCCGGCCTCGTAGTTCTGAAGCCCGACGTGAATCAGCCCCGACAGGAACGTGCCCGTCGTCAGCACGACCGCCTCGGCCTCGAACTCGACGCCGATCTGGGTCATGACGCCACGCACGCGGTCTCTGTCGAGCACGAGATCGTCGACGGGCTGCTGGAAAAGCGTCAGGTTCGGTGCCGACTCGAGGGACCGCCGGATGGCGCGCTTGTACAGAATGCGGTCGGCTTGGGCTCGCGTGGCGCGGACGGCGGGCCCTTTGCTCGCGTTAAGCGTCCGGAACTGGATGCCTGCCTCATCGGTGGCAATAGCCATGGCACCGCCGAGCGCGTCCACCTCCTTCACCAGGTGACCCTTCCCGATGCCGCCGATCGACGGATTGCAGGACATCTGGCCCAGCGTCTCGAAGTTGTGCGTCAGCAGTAGCGTGCGCCGACCGGCCCGGGCGGCCGCGAGGGCGGCCTCGGTGCCGGCATGGCCGCCGCCGACGACGATCACGTCAAAGCGCCGGTCGAATTTCATGCGAATTGGGTTCTGCGGTGCCACGCCGGCACCGGGAGAAGATCAATTGAATGACAACGCCATTATTTTAACCGATTGAAATGTTCCACGTGAAACTAACCGAAGGAGCGACTCAGCAGATACCAGGGGCGTCAGGCGGCGTCCCCGGATCAGAATCGATGTGACAGCCGGGTACGCCACGGACTCGCCGGGTGTTCCACGTGGAACAAATTTACGCCTGCGCCACGCCGTATCAGGCCGGCGGGCGCGAACAAGCTAGGCGGACGAAGCCTATCGCCGCCACCGCGCTCGCATGACACCGACGCAAAGGGCGATCTAGTTCTGGCGGCATCTAGAGCCGTGGCCTCTTCCGGGGCCACATTGCTATGTCATCCGTGAACGGAGACAGATCCGCGCACGGCCGCCGAGCGCGCCGCGGCTATACGCAACTACATGATTACAGGCCGGTAACGAATATCCAGGTGGTTCGCGCCACAGCCTAAGTGTTTCGGCCGGGCCGCGCGAAGCGATCGAAACTGTGTGTGAGCGTTCACATCGAGATCCGCCCCGCCAACCGGTTTCGCTCGCTCATCAGCCTATCCGGCCGCTTGGCTCCCAGGCGCTTGAAGAACGCATCATGCAAATCGAGCTCGCGTTCCCACTGCCTCGCATCGACATCCATCACGCTCGAGAAGCGATGCGCGCCGAAATCGAATCCCTTCCAGTCGAAATCGGCGTAGCGCGGCACGTAGCCCAGCGGTGTCTCGACCGCATCCGCGCGTCCTGCGCACCGCTCGAAGATCCATTTCAGCACCCGCATGTTCTGGCGGAATCCGGGCCAGACGAATTTCCCCGAATCGTCCTTGCGGAACCAGTTGACGCTGAAGATGCGCGGAGGCTCGGCAACCGCGCGTCCCATGTCGAGCCAGTGCTGAAAATAATCGCCCATGTGATAGCCGCAGAACGGGAGCATCGCGAACGGGTCGCGCCGCACCTCGCCGACGGCGCCGGTTGCTGCAGCGGTGGTCTCCGATCCCATCGTCGCAGCCTTGTAGACACCCTCGTCCCAACTGCGCGCCTCGGACACCAGCGGCACCGTGTCCGACCTGCGCGCGCCGAACACCAGCGCGGACAGCGGCACGCCGTGGGGGTTGTCCCATTGCGCATCGAGCGACGGACACTGCGTCGCCGACACGGTGAACCGCGCATTCGGATGGGCCGCCGGCCTGCCGCATCCCGGCGTCCATGATTTGCCCTGCCAATCGGTCAGGTGCGCGGGCGGTGTCTTCGTCATGCCTTCCCACCAGACGTCGTTGTCGTCGGTGAGGGCGACATTCGTGAAGATCACGTTCTCGCGCAGCGTTTCCATTGCGTTCGGATTCGATTCGTACGACGTTCCAGGCGCGACGCCGAAGTAGCCCGCTTCGGGATTGATCGCCTGAAAGCGTCCGTGCGCCGAGGGCTTGATCCAGGCGATGTCGTCGCCGATCGTCGTCACCTTCCATCCCTCGAATTCGGCCGGCGGAATCAGCATCGCGAAATTCGTCTTGCCGCACGCACTCGGAAATGCGGCAGCAACGTAGCGCTTTTCACCCGCAGGCGACGTGACACCGAGGATCAGCATGTGCTCGGCGAGCCAGCCCTCATCGCGTCCCATGACCGACGCGATGCGCAGCGCCAGGCATTTCTTGCCCAGCAGCGCATTGCCGCCATAACCGGAGCCGAAGCTCCAGATCTCGCGCGCCTCGGGGAAGTGGACGATGTACTTGTTCGCGGGATTGCACGGCCAGGCGACATCACCCGCGCCGTCGTCGAGTGGAACGCCGACCGAATGCACGCACGGCACGAAGGCGCCGTCGCGTCCGAGCACGTCGTAAACCGCCTTTCCCATGCGCGTCATCATGCGCATGTTGACGACGACGTAGGGACTGTCGGTGATCTCGATGCCGATGTGCGAGATCGGACTGCCGAGCGGGCCCATGGAAAAAGGCACCACGTACATCGTGCGGCCGCGCATGCAGCCGGCGAAGAGCCCTAGGAGCGTGCGGCGCATCTCCGCCGGCGCCATCCAGTTGTTCGTCGGACCAGCATCCTCCTCGCGCTCGCTGCAGATGAACGTGCGATCCTCGACGCGCGCAACGTCGGACGGATCCGAGCGCGCGAGAAAACTGCCCGGCCGCTTGACGGGATCGAGCCGGTGCAGCGTTCCGGTCGCGACCATCGCGTCGCACAGGCGCTGGTGTTCCGCGACGCTGCCGTCGCACCAGACAACGCGGGCCGGGCGCGTCAGTGCGGCCACCTCGCGAATCCAAGCAAGCAGACGCGAATGGTGGACGTGCGCCGGTGCTTCGATCGGCGCTTGAACCTCTGTAGACGAAGCGATGTTGTTCATCGACGTGACAATCCGGCAACAGAATCGAAAACTCTAGCACGCGAACGTTGCGCGCCAAACCGTGAATCCCGGCGTGGCCCAGTGGCCAGACCGATTGCATCGCCGCAAGCGTTTCGTGTTCGCCGACGCGATCGCATCATCCCGAGCCGGCGCGATTGCATCATCTCCGGCCGGTGCGCTTGCGCGATCCCGACGTGCCCCGGTCCGCTCGCATGCGCACGATCATCCGATCCCGTTCGACGGCCACGACCGCATTCGGTTGCACGGTGCTGCCACCTTCCGCGAGTCCGAGGCGCTCGAGCCAGCCGCCGGCGCCGACGAGCAGCGCGTCGACGGGCAGGGTTTCCGATTGCGGCATCGGCCCGATTGTTGCGCGCGTACGCAAATCCATCAATCGACCGACATCGGTGCCGTCGTCGCGCACAACGCGCATCTGCTCGAGCAGTGTCAGTCGATAGCGCATGCGCCGCAACCTCCGCATTCATGGCCCGCTCGCGTCATTGAATCCGTCATCCGCCGGGAATCCGCGCGATCCATCGGCCCAGGCGACGGTCGGCTTCGCCGAGTCCGAGCTCATTCGCCGTCCTGCGAAGCGCGACGCGTTCGCCGATATATGCGATCTCCGACCACGGCACGCGTGTCTCCGCGTTTCCGGCGAGCCACCGCACAACAGCGGCGAGAGGCGACGGCAGGCGCCGCTGCCACGCACCGGGGCCGATGAGGAGCGCCACGGGACGCAGGCCGTGCCGGGGATCGAGCTCGAGCTCGATGTCGTCGACGCTGCCGCACGGAAGCTGGTGCGCATCGACGATCTCGTGGTCGACGACGTCGCGAACCAGGTGAATCGAGCGGTCGATCCCTCGTGATTTGAGCTTGCTGCGAGACGCCGTTGTCATCCCTGGCCCCCGTGCGTGAGGATCAACAGCGGAATCGCCGCAAGCGCGGCGACGGTGAGGAGGACCATGTAAAGCCATCCGAGCACGCGCGCGACCGATCCGTTCGCGTACTCGCCCATGAGGCGCCGATCACCGGCGACGAGCAGCAGCGGGAGGTACGAGAGCGGCAGGATGACAACCGAGAACACAATCGAATACTCGACGACCGACACGGGGTCCACGCCGGTGAGAATCACGGCGGTGGCCAGTACGAAGACAGCAAGCCACGCGATCGTGAACCGCGACGCCTCGTGCGCCGGCCGGAAGCGGCCCCATGGCCAGCCGAAGAACTGCGCGATGCCATATGCAGCGGAAAGCGCGGTCTCGATGGCCGCTCCGGCAAACGCGAAAAACATGCCCCCGATTGCGATCAGCAGGCCGGCGACCCCGAAATGCACCGCCACGCTCGTTGCGACCACGCCGGGCAACTGCGGTTCGATGTGGCGCGGAGCGAAGAATTGCGCGCCGACGACGATCAGCGCAACGCACAGCAGCGAGCCGAGAACGAAACCGACGACGACGATGAACCGGTTGCGCCCGACGTCGGACGGCTTCCAGCGATCCTCGACAGCTCCCGACGAATAGAAGTACGCCTCGTAGGGCAGCATGATCGACGACAGCAGCGCGACGGCGTAGTACGCGTACAGCAGGTACTGCTGCGTCGATTCGAGCGACGGAACGTGCGGCACGAACGCTGCACCGACTTCGCCCAAGTCGGGCGCTTCGATCATCGCGATGACGAGGAATACGACCAGCAGCAATCCGCCCAGGCCGAACACGCGCTCGATCCATTGGAACGGCAGCACCCAAACGGCCAGCACGAGGAACACGCATGCGGCGGCGACCCACGCCCGATACGGCCAATCGGCGAACAATTGCCAAACGAGCGCAATGGCCCCGATTTCGGCGGCGCATGTCAGCACGTTGACGGCAACGGCGGCCACGAGCGTCACGAGCCCCGCGTCGAACCCGACGCGTTCGCGGATCAGGTTGAACACGGGCTGGCCGCGCACCGCCGCGACGCGTCCGGCCATCTCGCCGTAGACGATGATGCCGAGCGCGCCGACGCCTGCCACCCACAGGAGTCCGTAGCCGAACTTCGCACCCGCGTTGACGGCGAAGGTCAGCTCGCCGACCTCGACGAAGCCGCCCATCGCGGTCAGGATGCCGAGAAAGAGCTCCAGCACGCTATTCGGTTTCCTCTTCGAAACGGGTCATCCGGGGCGCGCGCTTCGCGCAAGCGGCACGAGCCTTTCGACGATGCCGCGGAGTTCCCGTTCGATCGGCACCGCGGCCGATGGCGTGTCGGCACGCTCGGCGAGCGCCTGCATCAATGCGAGCAACCGTTCCGAGAGCGGCCGGGCCGTGCGTGCGTCGGTCGCGCCCTCGTGCGTCTCTGCTTTCGCGAGCGCGTCGCGCAGGCTCGCGATGCGCGGCGCCAGCTGCTCCGCCTGCGCGCGGACGAAGTTCGCCGGCAACCGCGATGCCGCCGTGCCGTGCGCGATTTCCAGCGATTCCGCCGCCCGGGAGCGCAATTCTCCGAGCGTGATATAGAGCGTGCTCTGCGGCTCGCCCGATGCGGCGACGAACGCGGCGAAGCCGAGCGCGCCCACGATCGACAGGCCGACGGCGACCTGCAACCGCCGAACCCAGCGCGCTTCATGCCGTCTCACCGCATCAGCCTTGCAAGGCGGCGCGTTGCCGCGACGGTGCTCGCCGCCGGTCGCGTTGCCGGCCGGTCGTGCCCGAGGATCCGCGCGGCGTGGACGAGCGCTGCCACGAGATATGCGACACCGCCGGGCACCCACATCAGCAGGCCGCCGAACTGCTGGTCCTCGAGCGCCGACAGGCCCCACGGCGCGCCCTCCGCATACGCGCGATACCAGGGCACGGGCGCAAACGTGAGCAGCGCGCCCAGCGCGCCGGTCGCGAGCATCGTCACGAACATGCAAGCGATCGAGATGCCGGATGCCGCGCGCAAGCGGCTGCGTGCTGCAGCGCCCATCCGAACCGCCCACCAGAAGCACAGCGCAGCGCCGAGGAACGACGCGTGCTGCAACGCGTGCACGCCCGCGTGCGTGACCGCTCGGTCGAACCACGCCGGAACGTGCCATGCGAACAGCACCGCGAGCTGCAGCGCCGTCGCGCCGAGCGGCCGGGTGATCGTGCGCCACACGTGCCGCCATGCGCTTTGCGTGAGCCATCGATGCGTCGTCGCACGCGAGCCGGCAGACAACGCCCAGGCCCACACCGCCAGCGGCCGCCCGCGGACGAGCAGAGGCGCCACGACGAGCATCAGCGCTTCGTGCTGTGTCATGTGGACCGCGAACGAGCGTCCGGCCCACGCATCCAGCGGCCCGAGCAGCGCCAGCGCGAGCACGGACCATCCTGCGGCGAACGCACAGGCCTCGCGCAGGCGGATGCCGCGTCCGCGCGCGCTCGCGCGCCATAGCCGTGCGAGGCCTGCGCCATAAGCGATCGCGGCGACGCCCAGTACAGCAATGATCCATGCCTCACCGGCGGCGCCAGGGTCGCCGAACCGATCGCCGGTGACAGCCGCGGGAACGCCCGGGCCGTGCGCGTGCGCGGCCGCCGCAACGAAGACGGTCGCGACGAGGGCCATCAGGCGAAGCATGGGTCGAGCCACCATTGCGCGCTCCACTGCAGCGCAACCGCGAGTGCTGCGAGCGCGCTGATCCAGACGCCGAGATGCGACAGGAACGTCATGCGCGCGACCGTTTCGCGGGGTGCGGCTTTCGGCGTGGGGCTTAGCAGCGCGTGCCACGCGAGCAAGGTCGTCGTCAGCACGAGTGCGAGCGCGACGCCGTTCGACAGATGCAACAGCGTGCTTCGCTGCGTTGCGCACGCGAGCGGCACGAGCGCGTACGCAAGCGACAGGTTCGCGAGGAACACGAGCGGCGCGAGCACGATCGAGGCCCATTGCGCGAGCGCACGCATTCCATCCATCAAAGCCACCGCGGCAGCAGGTAGATCACGACGTAGATCGGCACCCACGCCGCGACGACGAAGTACCAATACAGCGCGTTCTCGCTCACGTCGACGAAGCGGCTCTTTTCGAGCGGTCCGGTGAGCATCAGCGCCGCGAGCACTGCCGTGTCGGCCACGTCGGTCACCAGATGCGTCGTGTGCAAGCCGAGCAGCAGGTAAACGGCCGACCCGTAAGCGTTCGTGTCCCACGACACATTGAGCGCGGTGAACTCGAGCACGCGCACGGCGATGAACGCAACACCGAACGCCAGGCAGACGCTCATGCCGATGCGCACGCCACGCAGGTCGTACCGTTCGGCCGCGCGCTTCGTGTACGCGTTGGGCAGCAGGCTCGCGGCGAGGATCGCGAGATTGAGCGTTCCGAAGCGCAAGTCGGGGGGCAGGACATCGGGGGGCCACGCATCGAGCCGCGTCCAGACGTACACGTACATCAGGATCGCGATCGCGAACGCCATGCCTTCGATCGCCATCACGCCGACCGTCCCCCACCACATCAGGCTGTGGTGGCCGAACGCATGGTTCGGCAGCCAGGACGCATCCACGGCGACGGGCCGGTTCGTGTCGACGACGCGCGCGTCGCCGGTCATCACGGCAGGCGCTCCAGGCGCAAGCGCTTCTTCGTCTCGTCGCGCCGCGGCCAGAACCAGCCGATCAGCGTGATCGCCACGGGAATCGAGCCCCACACCACCGCCCACGGCGTGAAGATCGACGCAATGAACAGCACGGTGGTCGCGATTGCCGCGAGCAGCGGCCAGATCGTCGGGGTCGGAAACGCCAGCCGATGATGCGGCGACGCGTCGAGCAGCGTCGTCACGAGCACTTCCGGCGGATCGTTGGCAAGCCCCTCGACGAAGCCGCTGACGCCTCCTCTTTCCCACAGCGGCGCGCCGCGGGTGACTGCGAGCGGCGGATGAAAGTTGCCCGGCGGCGGCGGCGAATCGGTGGCCCATTCGAGCGTGCTCGCGCGCCAGGGGTTGGCGCCCGCGTGCGCGCCGATGCGATAGCTCCGCACGACGTTCACGACGAACAGCAGCACGCTCGCGACGACGATCACGGCGCCGAGCGATGCGACGAGGTTCAACGGTCCCCACCCGGTTTCAGCTGCGTAGGTGTAAACGCGCCGCGGCATGCCCTGCAGGCCGAGGATGTGCATCGGAAAGAACGCGACGTTGAAGCCGATGAAGAACAGCCAGAAGTTCCAGCGGCCGAGCGTCTCGTCGAGCATCCGGCCCGTAACCTTGGGGAACCAGTAGTAGAAGGCACCGAACAGCGGGAACACCCCGCCGCCGATCAGCACGTAATGAAGATGCGCCACGACGAAGAACGTGTCGTGAAGCTGCAGGTCGAGAGGCACGGCCGCCAGCATGATGCCGGTGAGGCCACCCAGCACGAGGATGAAAAAGAATCCGAGCACGAACAGCAGCGGCGTGCGCACGACGATCCGGCCCGTCCACAGCGTGGCGATCCAGCAGAAGAGCTGCGTCGCCGTCGGAATCGCGATGACCATGCTCGCCGCGGTGAAAAAGCTCTTGCCGAGCTCGGGCACGTTGGTCGCGAACATGTGGTGAACCCACAGGCCGAAGGCCAGGAAGCCGGTGGCGATCAGCGACAGCACGATCGCGACGTAACCGAACACCGGCCGCCGTGCGAACGTCACGACGATCGTCGAGACGAAGCCGAGCCCCGGCAGGAAGATCAGGTACACCTCGGGATGTCCGAAGAACCAGAACAGGTGCTGCCACAGCAGCGCGTCGCCGCCTTCCGCGGGGTTGAAGAAATGCGTGCCGACCAGCCGGTCGAGGATCAGCGTCGTGCTTGCGATCATCACCGACGGCAAAGCGAACACGATCATGAACGACGCGACGAGCAGCGACCAGACGAAGAGCGGCATCCGGTTCAGCGTCATGCCGGGCGCGCGCAGCTTGAACACCGTGGTGATCACCGCTACGGCAATGAGCAGACCCGACACCTCGGTGAAGGTGATGAGCTGCGCCCAGAAGTCGCTGCGCTTGCCGACGCCGTACTGCGGTCCGGCGAGCGGCGTGTAGCTGAACCAGCCGGCGTCGGGGCCGATGCCGAGCACCAGCGCCGCGTACAGCATCAACCCGCCGAACAGGTAGACCCAATAGGCGTAAGCGATCAGCCGGGGAAACGCGATGTTGCGCGCGCCGACCATCAGCGGCACGAAATACACGCCCATCGCCTGCATGATCGGCACCGCGAACACGAACATCATCGACGTGCCGTGCACCGTGAAGAGCTGGTTGTACAGGTCGGGGCCGATCAGCGTGCTGTCCGGGCGCGCGAGCTGCAGCCGCATCAGCCCCGCAACCGCGCCGCCGGCGATGAAAAAGCCGAACGCGGTGACGATGAAGCGCCGTCCGACGCGCTTGTGATCGATCGTGCAAAGCGCACCGAGCCATCCGGGCGCATCGGCCCAGGCGCCGAAGCGTCGCGCGTGCAGCAGCTCGGCGACGCTCGCCTCGCTGCGCGGCTCGGGCGCAAGCGCACCGGCGGTGGCGTCGACATTCACTTGAGCGTGCCGAGATAGGCGACGAGCGCCTGAAGATCGGCGCCGGGCAACACATGCGCCGGCATGTTGACGCCCGGCTTGATCCGCTGCGGATCGCTGATCCACGCCGAAAGTGTCACCGGATCGTTGGGCAGCGTGCCGGCGCCGATGCGCCGGCGCGAAGCGACATGCGTGAGGTCGGGCGCGCGCCGGCCGTTCGCAGGCGTGCCGGCGATCGCGTGGCACATGGCGCACGTCGATTGCAGGAACACCTGCTGCCCGCGCTGCGCCAGCGGCTCTGTCGGTTGCGGTGCGCTGGTGCGCTCGGCCGCAGCCCATAGCTCGTAGCGCTCCGGCGGCTCGGCGATGACGAGCAGCGCCATGTTCGCGTGCTGATAGCCGCAGAACTCTGCGCACTGGCCGCGATACGTTCCGGCGGCATCGGCCCGGAACGTGATCGTCGCCGTCCGGCCCGGAATCAGGTCCTTCTTCCCGTGCAGGTTCGGCACCCAGAAACTGTGGATCACGTCATCCGCTTCGAGTGTCAGTACGATCGGCCGCCCGACCGGAATGTGCAGCTCGTTCGCCGTCGCGAACACGTTCGCGGGCTTCGCATCGTCGTAGGTTGCTTCCCACCACCATTGATGGCCTGTGAGGCGAATGTGCAGCGCGTCATGCAAGGGCAGTTGCGCCAGCGCGCGCTCGATCACGATCGACGTGACGAGCAGGCCGATCAGAAGCGCGGCCGACGCGGCGATCCCGAAGCTCACGGCGCGACGCAGTGCGGGCTCGTCATTGCCGAGCATGTTCGTGTCCGGCTCGGTCGTCTCGTCGCCCCGCGGCGCGCGCCGCATTGCGACGGCGAGCGCGCCGAGCACGGCTGCGAACACGAGCGCACACACCGTGAGCATCACGAGCCACAGCGTGTGGATGTGCGCCGCTTGCGGGCCGGCCGGCACGAGCGCGCTCAATGCACCGCCTTCGTACATCGGCTATTTCGACCGCTGCGACGATGGCGGCACGGCGGCAGGCACCGGAGGCTGCGCCGCACGGCGATTCTCGGCCGGGCCGGACTGCATCGCGTCGTCGCGACTCGGGGCGGCATCGACGGGAACGAGGCCGCTCATCGAGCGGACATACGCGACGAGCTGCCAGACGTGCTCGTCGGGGATGTGGCCGCCATACGAAGGCATGCCGTTTGGCCGCCCCTCGACGATCGTCATGTAGATGTTCGCGGGCTCGCCGCCATAGATCCACACGTCGTCCATCAGCGCCGGGCCCTTGTCCCCGCCGCCGTTCGCATGACAGCCGTTGCAGTTGTACCAGGTGAACAGCCGCTTGCCGGACGCGAGCGCGGCCGCGTTCACCTCGTAGCGCGGCGCGACGGACGGCGGCGGACTCGATTGCGCGGGCTGCAGATCGCTCATGCGCACCGGCGGCGGCGTGACGGCCGGTCCGGCCGCCGGCTCGAACAGCCGGGCCTCCCGCTGGCATCCCGCCGTCGCGAACAGTGCGGCGGCGAGCAGCGTTACGCGGACGCGAATCTTCATCGCGCAGCGGCGGCGCGCGGCCAGGGCGCTGTCACCGCGTATTGGTCCAGCACCGCGGCGATCGCCGGTCGCAGGCGCGCGAGCGCGGCGTCGAGCGTACGTCGAAGCTCGGCATCGCCGGGACGCACCGCCATCGCGATGGCGAACGCGAACGGCGGGTCGCCGTCGTCCGGCTCGAGCGGCGCCGGCGACAGCGGCACGTGCGCCAGCGCGACGAAGTAGCCGGCCTGCGGCCACCATACCGCGGCGACATCGAGATCGCCGCTCGCGAGCGCGTCGATCATGCGTTTCGCCACCGGAACGTCACGGATCACCGGGAAGCCCACGACATTGTCGAAAATGCCGCGACGCGCGAGCGCCCGCCCCGGGGGCGACGGCGTTGCGTCGATGCCGGGCAGCGCCACGCCGATGCGCAGCGTCGGCAGCCGCGGATCGCGCAGGCCCGTGAAACCGGGAACGCGATCGGCGCGAAAGACCAGCGCATAGCTGCTGCGGTAGTACGGCGCCGTCGTGAGAACGTCGCGGGTCGCAGCCGGCATGCCGGGAATTACGTCGCAATGCCCTTCGAGCAGCGTCTTGCGCGTGAAGCCGCGCCATTGCGGCAGCCAGTAGTAGGCGACGGTGGCGCCGATGTCCGACGCGATCAGCTCGACGATGCGATTCTCGAAACCGCGCCGCTCTCCATCGGAGAACGGCATGTTGTCGGGATCGGCACAGACGCGCAGCTCACGCGCATCGGCGTGCCCCAGCGCGAGTACGAGTGCGAGCGCGCACAATGCGTGCGCACCGCGCCTGTCACGGCAGCGCGAAGACATAGAGCATGCCGCCCTTCGTCGTCTTTCGCGGAAGGTCGGACACTGCGTTGGCGAATCCGCCGGCTGCGGTCCTGTCCCGCGTATCGATATCGTTCGCGACCACGGTGCCGGCCCATCCGCCGACGCCCGAGAGCACTGCCACGTACTGCTTGCCATCCGGCGCGCGGTACGACACCGGCTGGCCGACGATGCCCGACCCGGTCTTGAACTCCCACAGCAAGGCACCCGAGCGCGCGTCGACCGCCTTGAACCAGCCTTCCATCGTTCCGTAGAACACGACGTCGCCCGCAGTGGCGAGCGCGCCGCTCCAGACGGGAAGATCCTCTTCGATCACCCAGGCCGCTTTCGCGCGCGCGGGATCCCACGCGGTGAAGCGTCCGCGCACGCCGCCCGGTCCCGGTTTCATGCGCAGCGTGGCACCGACATACGGCGTTCCCGCGATGTAGCTCGTCTGTGCGGTCTCGGTGTCCTGGCAAAGGTTCTGATGCGGGATATAGACGAGACGCGTGCGCGGCGAGTACGCGGCCGGCTGCCAGTCCTTGCCGCCCGGGGATCCGGGACAGATGTCACGCACCGTACGCCCAGGCTGCGGCTCCTTGTCCGGCGCATAGCGCAGCCGCCCGGTCTCGAGATCGACGCCGGTCGACGTCGTGATCGGCACGTACGGTGTGGCGGACAGCACCTGACCCGATTCGCGATCCATCACGTAGACGTAGCCGTTGCGGTCGGCATGCACGAGCGCATGGCGTGCCCGGCCGCCGACGTCCACGTCGATCAGGATGTTCTCGTTGATGCCGTCGTAGTCGTGCAGATCATGCGGGCTCAGTTGATAGAACCACTTCGCGGCGCCGTCGTCCGGGCTGCGCGCAAAGATCCCCGACGTCCATTTGTTGTCGCCGGGCCGCTGCACGCTGTTCCACGGTCCCGGATTCGCGGTGCCGTAATAGATGAGGTCGAGCGAGGGGTCGTACGAAATGAAGCCCCAGACCGTGCCGCCACCGATTCGCCAGGCTTCACCCGGCCACGTGCTCTTGCCGAGGTCCTTGCCGCGGTCGGACGGATAGAACGGGCGAAAGCCGGGCCCGATCAGAACGTCGCCGTCGGGCCCCGTACTGAATGCCCGCCAGGCGATGCGTCCGCTTTGCGCGTCGAGCGCGGTCAACCAGCCGCGAACGCCGTACTCGCCGCCGCTGTTGCCGACGAGCACTTTGTCCTTCACGACCAGCGGCGCCATCGTGATCGTCTCGCCATTGCGAATGTCGCCGAGCCGCGCCTGCCAAAGCTTCGCGCCGGTTTGCGCGTCGAGTGCGAACGTCTGGTTGTCGAGCGCGTTGAAAAACAGGCGGCCCGCCGACCAGACCGCACCGCGGTTCACGACGTCGCAGCAGGCGACGCCTTGCGCCGACGCGACCGGATTGGGCGAGAAGCGCCACTTGATCGCGCCGGCCTCCGCGAGGTCGAGCGCGTAAACGACGTTCGGGTATGGCGTCACCAGATAGAGCGTGCCATCGGCGACGATCGGCGCGGCCTCGTGACCGCGCAGCACGCCGGTCGAGAACGTCCAGGCGAGCTTCAGCGTGCCGGCGTTGGCCGCGGTGATGTCCTCGAGCGGGCTGAAGCGCGTGTTCGCGTAGTCGCGCGCCGGCATCGTCCAAGTGCCGGCGTCTTCGTCTGCGGCGGCGAACGCGGGCGCACCGCACGCGGCGCCGAGCAAGCACATCGCGGCGATCGTGCGAGCGACGCGCCCATGCGAACCCGGGCACGGCCGCGGACGATCAGTCGATTTCGGTGTCGGGAGACGCGCTGCGCTCGATGCCACGGCAGCTCCTGGATGTTCCCGAAAGCAGAGCGCAAGGAGCGTACCAATCGGATACACCGTCAAATCAGGAGTTTGTTCCGATTTCCGAAAGGACGCAGGCAGCCATTGCCAGCGCGCGGTGGAATTTTTTGCCGACGGCAGCAACTCGCCGGCAGCGGTTCATTTGCCGATGCAGAACCGCGAGAAGATCTCGCCGAGAAGGTCATCGGCGGTGAACTCGCCGGTGATCGACGACACCGAGTCCTGCGCGAGACGCAGTTCCTCGGCGAAGAGCTCGACCGGCGGTGGCAGCGATTCGGCGTGCTCCTTCGCGACGTCCAGGTGCCGGGCGGCATCGGTCAGCGCCTGCAGTTGCCGGGCGCGCGCGAAGAACGCGTCCTCGGTGGTTTCGCCGACACCGGCGATGCGGCGCACTTCGGCCTCGAGCAGCTCGATGCCCTGGCCGGTCAGCGCGCACAGCCACACCGCCACCGGCTCGTCGGCGGCGCGCTCGATGCGCGGCGCGACGTGCGCAAGATCGCATTTGTTGTGAACGATGATGCGCGGCAGATCCCGAGGCAGCTCGCTCACGAGCGCCGCGATGCGCGCGTCGAGCGACGAAACCGTCCCCTCGCCCACCACGCCTTCATCGTCGCGCGCATCGACGAGCAGCAGCGCGAGGTCGGCCCGCGCGATCGCCGCACGCGTGCGTGCGATGCCGAGCGCCTCGACCGCGTCGCTCGTGTCGCGCAACCCCGCGGTGTCGACGATCGTGAGCGGAATGCCCGCGATCTCGACCGGCCGCTCGATCGTGTCGCGCGTCGTCCCCGGGATGGCGGTGACGATGGCGACGTCGTCGCCGACGAGCCGGTTGAGGAGGCTCGATTTGCCGACGTTGGGTGCCCCGACGAGCACGACCGTGAGACCTTCGCGCAGCACGGCACCGGTGCGGGCCCGTGCCAGGACCGCGTGGAGCCGCTCGCGAATCGACGAAAGCCGCGCTTGCACGTCGCCCTCGCGCAGCAGGTCGAGCTCCTCGTCGGGGAAGTCGAGCGTGGCCTCCGTGTACATCCGCAACTCGATCAGCGCGTCGCGCAGCGCGTGCACCTCGCGCGAGAACTCGCCGGTCAGGCTGCGCGCGGCCGCGCGCACCGCGCTTGCGGTGGATGCTTCGATGACGTCGGCGACGCTTTCCGCCTGCGCGAGATCGAGCTTGCCGTTCAGGAACGCGCGCTTCGTGAACTCGCCCGGCTCGGCAAGGCGCGCGCCTAGCTCGAGGCAGCGCGCGAGCAGCAGGCGCATCACGGCCGGCCCGCCGTGGCCGTGCCATTCGACGACATCCTCGCCGGTGTACGAGTGCGGCCGCGGGAAGAAAAGCGCGAGCCCCGTGTCGATGGCGTTGCCCTGCGCATCGCGAAACGCGACCCGTGTGGCGATCCGCGGCGCGAGAGGCTTGCCGGCAATGCCTGCGATCAGCGTCGCGAGTCCGTCACCCGACACCCGCACGACGCCGATGCCGCCGCGCCCGGGCGGCGTGGCGATCGCCGCGATCGGGGCCTGCGACATCGGGGTCAGCAGGACTTCGGGGTCAGAGCAATAAGTCGAGCGATCACCAATTTCACCTCGCCACAGACCTTCGCCGCTCGGGACTCATTGCTCTGACCCCAAAAGTGCCTACCGGCGCTTGGCCGCGGCCACGGCGGCCTCGCGCTCCAGCATCCGGTTCATCTGCCACTGCTGCGCGATCTGCAGCAGGTTGTTGATGAGCCAGTACAGCACGAGGCCGGCGGGGAAGAACAGGAACATGATCGAGAACGCGACCGGCATGAATTGCATGACTTTCGCCTGCACCGGGTCGGAGATCGGGGTCGGCGAGAGCTTGACCTGCAGATACGCGGTGACCGCGTACACGACCGGCAGGATGAACCACGGGTCGGGTGCCGACAGGTCGTGGATCCAGCCGATCCACGGCGCGTGGCGCAGCTCGACGGCGGACAGCAGCACCCAGTAGAGCGCGATGAACACCGGAATCTGCACGACGATCGGCAGGCAGCCGCCGAGCGGATTGATCTTCTCCTGGCGGTAGAGCTCCATCATCTTCACCTGGAGCTGCTGCTTGTCGTTCGCGTACTGCTCCTGCAGCGCCTTCATTTTCGGCGCGACGATCTTCATCTTGCCCATCGAGCGCGCAGACGCCGCGTTCAGCGGGAAGAACGCCCCTTTGATGAGGATCGTCATCACGATGATCGCCCAGCCCCAGTTGCCGAGAAGCCCGTGCAGCCACTTGAGCAGCCAGAACAGCGGTGCCGCGATGATCGTGAAGATGCCGTAGTCGACGACCAGGTCGAGCCCGGGCGCGAGCTTGGCGAGCACGTCCTGGTCCTGCGGCCCGACGTAGAGGCGTGACTGGACAACGCCGGTGCCGCCGGCGGGGATCGTGCCCTCCGCGTAGCGCACGCCGGCGGTGTACAGGCCGTTGTCGAGCTTCGTCGTGTAGAACTGGCGCGACAGCTTGCCCGTCTCGGGTGGCAGCCACGCGGCGACGAAGTAGTGCTCGATCATGCCGATCCAGCCGTTGTCCGTGGCGCGCGTGTACGCCGGCTTGCGGCTCGGATCGGCCGCCTCCTTGTCGATCTCGCCGAAATCGACCTTCTTGAACTTGTCCTGCTCGTTATAGACGACGGGGCCGACGAACGACGCCGGCGCCATGGAGCTCTGCACGCCGACGTGCTTCGTGTCGCGCATGAGCTGGAAGTACGCTTCCGGCTTGATCGGCTGCGCCCCGGCGTTCGTGATCTCGAACGCGACGTCGATCACGTAGCTGCCGCGATGGAACGTCAGCGTCTGCACGACCTTGTCGCCGTTCGCCGCCGTCGCCTGCAGCTTCACCTGCAACTCGCTTGCACCAGGCGCGAGCGCGCGCGGCCCGGGCAGCACCTCGTAGACGGTGCGGTGATTCGGGAAACCTTCGCCGATCAATCCGGCTTGGGCGATGAACGTGCGCTCGGCGTTGCGCTGGAGCGCGAGGTACGGCTTTCCCGGGTCCTGCGCGTCGCGGTGTTTCTCGAGTGCCACCCGCGTGATCGCGCCGCCGACGGTGTCGATGTCGGCGACGAGCAGGTCCGTGCGCACCTCGATCGTCTGCCCCGCCGTCGCCGCCGTTGTCGCGGGCGGCGCCCCGGCCGCGGCTCCCGTCGCAGCCGGCGCCGGAACCGCAGCCGAGGGGGCGCCGGCGGCAGGCTGTTGCGCCGGTTCCCCTGCACGCTGCGCGGTCGCGGTGGCCGGCGGCGGCGGATTCTTCTCGCGCTCCCATGCCTGCCACAGCATCACGGCCGAGACCGTGAAGATCAGCCACAAAATCAGGCGCTGCGTGTCCATGAGCTTGTTCAACGGAAGCCTCTTGCGATCGGCGCGCGCGGGTGGTCCCGCCGGCGCTTCGTTCTGGTGTGATCCCGCCAAGCTCGCGGCTCGGCCGACGAGGTTCGTGCTTCGCACTCACGTGCTCGCCCTCGGGGCGGCCCTTCGGGCTCGCGCGCTTCGCTGCCCCCCGAGGAGGCGCAATTCGACGCTCGGGGCGGCCCTTCGCGTCTCATTGCGGCGGCACCGGGTCGTACCCGCCCGGGTGCCAGGGATGGCAGCGCCCCACCCGCCGCAGGGCGAGCCAAGAACCACGCGCCGCGCCATGGCGCGCGATGGCCTCGCTCGCGTAATCGGAGCAACTCGGATAGAAGCGACAGTTGGCGCCAAGCATCGGCCGCAGCAAATACCGATAGGCGCGAAGCGCCCCGAGCAGCAGCGTCTTCATCGTCTGCCGCCGGTAAGCCGCGCGAGCAGCGCCCGCGCTTCGGCGGCCGCAGCCACGATGTCGTCACGGCGCACGCGCTCCCGCACGCGCAGGATGATGTCGAAGCGCTCGACGCCGGGCCGGGCGGCTCGGACGTTTTCGCGCAGCCGCCTGCGCAACCGGTTGCGGTCGACTGCGCGCGGCATCGCCTTGCGGCCGATGACGTAACCGACGCGACCGGGATCCTGCGCGGCAGGCGCGGCAATCAATTGCAGGAAACGTGCGTCGTGGCGAACGCCGAGCTTGAAGACGGATGCGAACGCGCCCGCCCCGCGCAGCCGGTAGCGGGCGCTGCGGACGCGCGCGGCGTTCGCCTGCGCCGTCAGACCGACAGGCGCGCGCGGCCCTTGGCGCGCCGGGCGGACAGGACCTTGCGGCCCCCGACAGTGCTCATGCGGGCCCGGAAACCGTGGGTGCGCGCGCGGCGCAGCTTCGACGGCTGATATGTGCGTTTCATTTCGGCGAACCTTCTGGTGTCGGTGCGATGGGCCAACCGGGCGCCGGGCGGCCGATCGACGAAAAGCCTTACATTAGAGCGCGTTACGCGCGCCGTGTCAATGTTTGCGCCGGATCGGTCCGAAGACCTCCGCGACGCGAGTGATCACTTCGGCGGCCGGGCAAGCGCGCCGGAACATGGCCGGCGGCGCGCGAACCCCTTGTGGATAACCCGATCCGGCGCGGCTACAATGCCTCCCCGGCCAGTCGCACCGCAGTCGCGTCACGCCGCACAACAAGCTACATCATTCACTGGCCGCTCTTCCCGTGCATTCCGTGACGCCGTCGCCCGCTTGGGCTGCTTGCCTTTCCGCCTTCGAGCGCGAGCTGACGCCGCAGCAGTTCGCGACCTGGATCCGGCCGCTGTCCTGCGCCGACGAGTCGGGCCGATTGCGGCTGATCGCACCGAACCGGTTCGTGCTGCAGTGGGTGAAGGACCGCTTTGGCGGCCGCATCGAGACGCTCGCGCGGCAGGCGACCGGGGAAACGCTCGCGGTCGAGTTCGTCGTCGCCGATGCGCCTTCCGCCGCCTCGAAGACGCCTCATGTTCCCGCCGCGCCCGCTCCGAGGCACGTCGCCGAGCCGATGGTGCCGGCGGTGGCTGCCCTCGCCGGCAACGGCGCGCCAGCCGCGCCGTTCGGCCGACGGGTGGAGCCCGGCAGCCTCAACACGTCGTTCACGTTCGCGTCGTTCGTCGCCGGCAAGGCCAACCAGCTCGCGCGCGCGGCCGGCCTGCAGGTCGCGGACCATCCGACGTCGTACAACCCGTTGTTCGTCTATGGCGGCGTGGGACTCGGCAAGACGCACCTGATCCAGGCGATCGGCAACCACATCCTGCTGCACAACCCCGAGGCGAAGATCCGCTACATCCACGCGGAAACCTACGTCTCCGACGTCGTTCGCGCGTATCAGCACAAGGCGTTCGACGAGTTCAAGCGCAACTACCGCTCGCTCGACCTGCTGCTGATCGACGACATCCAGTTCTTCGGCGGCAAGAGCCGCACGCAGGAAGAATTCTTCTACCTGTTCAACACGCTGATCGAGGCACACAAGCAGGTCGTCATCACCTGCGACACTTACCCGAAGCAGATCTCCGGCATCGAGGAGCGCCTGATCTCGCGCTTCGGCTGGGGGCTCACGGTAGGACTCGAGCCCCCCGAGCTCGAGATGCGTGTCGCGATCCTGCTGTCCAAGGCGGCCTCGGTCGGCATGCGGCTCGACGAGCACGTCGCGTTCTTCATCGCCAAGCACATCCGCAGCAACGTGCGCGAGCTCGAAGGCGCGCTGAAGCGGATCCTGGCGTACGCGAACTTCCACGGCCAGGAAATCACGCTGCCGATGGCGAAGGAGGCGCTGCGCGACCTGCTCGCCGTGCAGAACCGCCAGATCTCGATCGACAACATCCAGAAGACCGTCGCCGACTACTACAAGGTCCGCGTCACGGACATGCACTCCAAGAAGCGCTCGCGCGCCGTGGCGAGGCCGCGGCAGGTCGCGATGGCGCTCGCCAAGGAGCTCACGCAGCTGTCGCTGCCCGAGATCGGGAGCAATTTCGGCGGGCGCGACCACACGACCGTGCTGCACGCGTGCCGGCAGATCGCGAAATTGCGGGAATCGCTGCCGGACTTGAATCACGACGTCAATTTCCTGCTCCAGGTCCTGCGCAGCTGACGCCTCGATTCGAGGCTGAAAACCCTCGTTCCGAAGGGCCCGTTTCCCCTGGAAGAAGCGGTACCGAAAGGTTATAATCTGTGGATTAAGCGGCCGGGCGGTAGAACCCTCAAAAAGCCCCCAAACGATCCACAGCGCAAACCGCGGTTATACGGCGTTTGGCACGGCGCCAAGTCGCTGAGGCAACGAGAATTATCGATGTTGCCCCCGGTTGCCGCCGGCTCTATTACCACTATTAGTTTTCGACAATGCAACTAAAACAGATCGCACGCGACGCGCTGCTGCGCCCGTTGCAGGCCGTATCCGGCATTGTCGAACGCCGGCATACGCTGCCGATCCTCGCCAATGTCCTGCTCGAACAGAAGGACGGCAAGCTTCACGTCACCGCAACCGATCTCGAGATGCAGATCACCGCGGTCAGCGATCTGCCCGGCAAGGATGCGCAGGCCACGACGGTCGGCGCCCGAAAGTTGCAGGACCTGCTGCGCGCGTTGCCCGACGATGCGCAGGTCACCATCGACGCGTCCGGCGGCAAGATGAGCGTGCGCGCGGGCCGGTCGCGCTTCAATCTGCAAACGCTCGCGGCCAGCGACTATCCGCGCATCAACGTCGGCCAGGAGCAGCTGCAGACGCTCACGCTCCCGCAGGGTGATTTCCGGCGCCTGCTGAAGCTCGCGGAATTCGCGATGGCGCAGCAGGACATCCGCTACTACCTGAACGGCATGCTGCTCGTCGTCGACGGCGCGACGCTGCAGGCGGTAGCCACCGACGGCCATCGACTGTCGTGGGCCAGTCTCGCGATCGGCAGCAGCTACACGCGGCAGGAAGTGATCCTGCCGCGCAAGACCGTTCTCGAGCTCTCGAAGCTGCTCGAGGACAACGATTCGCCGCTCGTCATCGACATCCTTGCCAACCAGGCGCGTTTTCGATTTGGCAACGTCGAGCTGGTGTCGAAGGTCGTCGACGGCAAGTTTCCCGACTACAACCGCGTCATTCCCGCCGGCCACTCGAAGCAGATCGAGCTCGACCGCCTGACGCTTCTGTCCGCGCTGCAGCGCGCCGCAATTCTGTCGAACGAGAAGTTCCGCGGCGTGCGGCTCGTGCTCGGCCCCGAGCAGCTGCGCATCGTCTGCACGAACAGCGAGCAGGAGGAAGCGGAAGAGGAATTGCCGGTCGACTTCACGGGCGAAGGCCTGGACATCGGCTTCAACATCACCTACCTGCTCGACGTGCTCTCCAACGTCACGAGCGACCGGGTGTTCTTCGCGTTCGGCGACGCGAATTCCAGCGCGCTGGTGACGCTTCCCGAGCGCGACGACTACAAGTACGTGGTCATGCCAATGCGAATCTGAGGCGCGACCGAAAGGCACGATGACTCCAGCACAACCCAAGCCGAAGCAAGGCGACGACTACGACGTTTCCAGCATCAAGGTCCTGAAGGGCCTCGACGCGGTGCGCAAGCGTCCGGGCATGTACATCGGCGACACGTCCGACGGCACCGGCCTGCACCACATGGTGTTCGAGGTGCTCGACAACGCGATCGACGAGGCGCTCGCAGGGTTCTGCGACGACATCAGGGTCGTGATCCACGCCGACAACTCGGTATCCGTCGTCGACAACGGCCGCGGCATTCCGACGGCGATCAAGGAGGACGACGACGCGCGCCGCTCGGCGGCCGAGATCGTCATGACCGAGCTGCACGCCGGCGGGAAGTTCGACCAGAACAGCTACAAGGTGTCCGGCGGCCTGCACGGGGTGGGCGTGTCGGTCGTGAACGCGCTGTCCGACTGGTTGAAGCTCCGCATCTGGCGCAATGGCGAAATCCACCAGATGGAATTCCGGCAGGGCGTGCCGGTGGCGCCGCTCGCGGTCGTCGGGACGACGGATCGTCGCGGCACCGAAGTCCATTTCATGGCGTCGCTCGCGACGTTCGGCCGCATCGAGTATCACTACGAAATCCTCGCCAAGCGCCTTCGCGAGCTGTCGTTCCTGAACAACGGCGTCAAGATCGAACTCGTCGACCAGCGCGACGGCAAGAGCGAGAACTTCGCTTACTCGGGCGGCATCAAGGGTTTCGTCGAGTACATGAACCGCAGCAAAACGGTGCTGCATCCGAAGATCTTCCACTCGGTCGGCGAGAAGGACGGCGTCACCGTCGAAGTGGCGATGCAGTGGAACGACTCGTACGCCGAATCCGTCCAGTGCTTCACGAACAACATCCTGCAGCGCGACGGCGGCACGCACCTGACCGGCCTGCGCCAGGCGATGACGCGCACGCTCAACAACTACATCGAAAAAGAGGAGATCGCGAAGAAGGCGAGGGTCGAGACCAGCGGCGACGACATGCGCGAGGGGCTGACGTGCGTGCTGTCGGTGAAGGCGCCCGAGCCCAAGTTCTCGTCGCAGACGAAGGACAAGCTCGTCAGCTCCGAAGTGCAGCCGATCGTGCAGGAAATCGTCAGCGCGAAGCTCGCCGAATTCCTGCTCGAGAACCCGGCCGACGCGAAAATCATCTGCACGAAGATCGTCGAAGCCGCGCGGGCGCGCGAGGCGGCGCGCAAGGCACGCGAGCTCACGCGGCGCAAGGGTGTGCTCGACGGCATGGGGTTGCCGGGCAAGCTGGCCGACTGCCAGGAACGCGATCCGTCGCTGTGCGAGATCTACCTAGTCGAGGGCGATTCCGCCGGCGGCTCGGCCAAGCAGGGACGCGA
>Ga0068856_100000273_pt1 | contig 56215 bp, 56 predicted proteins | sample KBSCornC62_FD_66595 | JGI IMG/M metagenome (GOLD analysis project Ga0068856, IMG submission 66595) | Corn rhizosphere microbial communities from Kellogg Biological Station, Michigan, USA - KBS Corn C6-2 | ecosystem: Host-associated > Plants > Roots > Rhizosphere > Soil ...
CCTTTTTGGGACTCATCGAAACTGGCAAACTGAACAACAAGGCTAGGGTCAGGAGCTTCATTGTTTTCCCACCTGGGTCTTACTTAATTGCCACAGCTCATCTGGTGAATCTCGGTAAACCAGCAGGTCTTCGCCTGCTTGTGATCTATTAAATCGTGATCAAGACCCGAGAGCTGTCAGCCAGATCGGATGCTGGCTTGGGCGGCCGGACGGGCTTTTGCTGCTCTGCGCGATCCTGCATATCGAAACGAGAACCTGCCTGGGAAGACGGGGCCTTTCTTGTTTGTGCCTGGGTTGACGGGACTTGCGGCGCAATCTGGTGCGGAGCGGCAGACCGAGACGACCGGGTAGCCTGCTGTTCCTGCGCTTTCAAACGAATTGCGGAAAGCTCCTTGCTGTCGCGGAAAAGCTCGCGCATGAGCACGCGCTGGGACTCGATTGTTTGCCCCTGTTCCACGATCAGCATGGTCATCAAGCCGTAAGAGATCAAAAACATGACGGTAAGCAGTGGCAGCCACTCGTGTTTTTTTCTCGCGGCAGCTTCGATGAGCGGTACTTCGGCGGATTCAACGTTCCCGAATAACGTGTTCAAGTGGCGCTCCGGTCATTTTGCCTCGGCCAGCAGGCAAACTCTGAATTGCATCCCATCCTCCAATGGAAGGTTCTTATGTAAGTAGCTGATTAACCGCGGGTTACCTAGCCGCTGGAGAGAGGCGTGACCTTACCCAAGTGCAACTCGCTGCACATAAAGAGCAGCCGCGATTTGTCGCCTGGGAATTTTCGTTACTGAGGTTACTTTCCGTCCGCGCTCCGTCTCGTTCGCTCGAAGAGAGGATCTCTTGTTCTGCCAGCACATACACGCAAACGTCATTCCTATTTGGCCAGCACCATCTTCGCGATCGTAGCCAACTGCATGTTTGAAGTTCCCTCGTAGATCTTGCCGATCTTGGCGTCGCGCCAGTACTTTTCGACAGGATAATCTTTAGTGAACCCATACCCTCCGTAGATCTCAATCGCGAGCGAAGTCACGCGCTCGGCCACCTGCGAAGCGAACAACTTGGTCATGGCGGCTTCTTTAACGAAGTTCACCCCGGCATCTTTCATGCGGGCGCAGTTGTACACCATAAGCCGAGCGGCTTCCAACTCCGTGGCCATCTGCGCGATCTGGAACTGAATACCTTGATTCTCAGCGATGGCCTTGCCGAACTGCTTACGCTCCAGCGAGTACTTGCAGGCGAATTCCCAGGCGCCACGGGCCAGACCGACCATCTGGGCGCCTATCCCGATTCGTCCTTCGTTCAGCGTCTCAATCGCGATCTTGTAGCCCTTGCCGGGCTCTCCTAAAACGTTCTCTTTAGGTACGCGGCAATCTTCGAGAATTAACTCACACGTAGACGAGGCGCGGATACCAAGCTTATCTTCCTTCTTGCCCGCGGTGAATCCCGGAAAGTCTTTCTCGATCAGAAACGCAGTGATGCCCTTGTACCCAGCGTTGGGATCGAGCGTAGCGAAAAGTACGAAGAGACCGGCCTCCTTGCCGTTGGTGATCCAGAGCTTGCGACCATTGAGGACGTATTCCGATCCTTTTAGCGTGGCGCGCGTCTGCAAGGCGAAGGCATCCGAGCCAGATCCGGCCTCGCTAAGCGCATAAGCGCCGACGATCTCGCTCGCCATTCGCGACAGGAAGCGCTTTTTCTGATCTTCCGTGCCCCACCGAAGCAGCGCATTGTTGACTAACGTGTTCTGCACATCGACGATAACGCCGGAAGATGCATCGACCCGCGACAGTTCTTCCACTGCCAGGATCGCCTCGAAGAACTTCCCGCCTGCGCCGCCGTACTGTTCGGGTATCTCGATGCCCATCAGACCGAGTTGGAAAAAATCGTGGATGAGGTCCTTTTCAAAGACGCCTTTCTCGTCCATTTCCTTGACCAGCGGCCGGATTTTTTCATCGGCAAACTGGCGAATGTTGTCGCGGAAAAGAACCTCGTCTTCAGTCAGGGTGGTCAGAGGAGCGGGCAAGGCGGCTTGCAAGGTCTCAGGCATAAGGTCACCTTCATCGCGGACTAGGCAGACCTGTAATGTTAGCACTCCCAAGAGAAAGGCAGTTGTGGCGGGATAACGGCCGGGGCAGGGTCAGCACTTACACCGGTTTTGCTATAAAAGACCGATGCGGCTACACAAATACGCGCTCCGGCCGGCGGTCGTTAAATGGCTCCTCGATTCTGACCCCGCGATTCGCTGGCAGGTCATGAGCGACCTCACCGATGAAACGCCGATCGCGATTACAGCCGAGCGCTCTCGCGTTGCAGCTGTAGGCTGGGGATCCCAACTGCTGGCCCACCAATCGCCTGCTGGCCACTGGGGCGGGCTCCAGGAGGACCGGGGCCTGCTCATTACTCTCTACTCTCTCGTGGTGTTGAAGGACCTCGGTCTCGATCCCGCGAGCAAGCAGGCTCGCAGAATGATCGATCGCGTTGCTAAGCGACTAGTGTTTAAGCCGCTCAACAACCGGCCCTTCCTTCATGGCGAGACGGAGCCCTGCATAAACGGCAGAATCCTCGGCATCGGTTCGTATTTCAACGAACCGAATGACGCCCTGGCCAATCAACTCCTGGGCGAGCAGCTAGAAGATGGCGGCTGGAACTGCGAAGCGCAGTTGGAAACTCCGAAGCGTCCAAAAAGCCGGCGCTCTTCGTTCCATACCACCATTTGCGTGCTCGAAGGACTGCTCGAATACCAACGCGCCGGGCGCCAATTGGCGGCCGTCGCCAGAGCCCGCAACAGGGCCGAAAAATATCTGCTCGAGCGCCGCATGTTCCGCTCGCTTCGAACCGGCGAGATCATCGACAAACGCTGGCTCCGTTTCTCGTTCCCCACATTCTGGCACTACGACGTCTTGCGCGGACTCGATTATTTGCGGAACGCAGGAATTAAACCCGACGACCGCGTAGGGGGCGCCATCGAAGCTCTGATGGAACGCCGCCACCAGAACGGGCGCTGGCCGCTCAACCTCCTTCATTCCGAACATATTCCATTGCAGATGGAGACTGCTGTCGGCAGCGCGAGCCGCTGGAACACACTTCGTGCTCTCCGAGTCCTGCGTTGGTACGCCAGCTCACGGTAATACTTTCGTTCACCCAAGTTGCTTGTTGTCGTTCGCCCCACGCAAGACTACGGTTTGTCCCACCGCCAGTCGCCCGATGCGAGTGACGGCGCCGTAAACTCCCGCATTGTTCTGATTAGCACGCACCACCGCCTTCAGCACTTGTGGCGCAGGACTTGCCGAGTCGGGATCGAGGTTCACCATCGAGCAGCGAACATCGCGCATGGTGACGGTTACGGCAGGGCCCTCGTGCCCGTCCCCGAATGAGAGCACGCCGCCCAACCATTCGTCTTCCTGGAACGGAAGCGATCGCAGTGGACGAACCACAACGTTCGGGCGAAATCGTCGCATGTCCAGACCCAGCCCTGCGAGTCGAGAGATCTCGTGCACTGTATCGGAGGCAATCACGGAGATGCTCGCTTCATCGAAGATGCCATGATTCAACTGCATGATTTCGACGGGAGAGCCGTATCTACGTCCGACCTCCCTGGCCAAGTCCTCCCCGAACACGGGCATTTCTTCTCCATCCGGCGTGCGTATATGCGTAGGAATATCCCCCGGAGCGCCGCCGTCACAGCGCTGGGGACTAAACAAGAGCAGGTCGGGAAGCTTGCATGCGGTCAGCCAGGGCATCCCGCTGCGATCAGCCACGCGCCGGAATGCCACGCGTCTGTCACCCTCAAGCCCGTGCCAGCCCAGGTTGGCGGTCTCAAGTCGTTCGCCGCCCATGGACTTCACGGGATAGCGGAAGATCGCCTCCACATGTCCGATTTCTACAAGCATGCGCGGTTAGCTTTGACCTTCGGCGAACTCGGTAGCGGCGGAGTTGGGACGGTAGTCAACGATCGCGGCCTCAGCCGCGCCTGGGGACCAACTTGAGCCCGTCCGCCTGAAGGATGCGTTTGATCTGGCTGCGGGCGTGCACGGACCAGGGGCCTGAACTGTCGAGCCTGGTATAGGCCTGCCAGTGCTTGAGAGCCTTGCGAGGCTCGCGCATTTTTTCGTATGCGAGCGCGAGATTGTAATGCGCGTCGGCGTAGGTGGGGGCCAACTGGATCGCCACTTTGTAGGTCTGAACCGCTTCCTGGACGCGTCCGGTTTCATCGAGAACGTTGCCCAGATCGAAATAGGCAAGAGCGTACCGGGGATCGGACTCTATGGCGCTGCGGTAGTGCTTTTCTGCCAGCGCGAAATCCTGGCGATTGTAGTAAAGCGTTCCAAGATTGATGTGAGCCGCGGCGTGCGTAGGTTCGAGCTCAAGAACGCTCTGGTAAGCTTCCATCGCTTCGGTTTGCGTGGCAGGATTGTCTTCCAGCGCGATACCCCGCGCGAATAGCACTGAGACCTCGTGTTCGCGCGGAGTGGGTTCTGCGCGCGGCACCGGCGTGCTAGTAACAACTTTCTCCCGCTCGGAAAAGTCCATCAGGAATTGTCCAGCGATCGGCTCCAGCAGCTTGCCTTGATGGCGAAAGGCCACACGATGCCTCCTGGTGGACCACGCTCCAGCTTCGAGCAACGGCTTCTCGATACCGGCGGCCTGCTTGCGCATCGCCTCCAGCGATTCCCGGATCACATTGGGACGGACGCTCATGGCGCACAGATCGCGAATTTTCTTGATTTCCAGCAGGTCGGAAAAACTGTAGCTCTCGTTGGGAGCTATCAAACCACTACGCTCCCAGTTGGCTAACTGGCGGGGCGCGACGTGAAGAATCCTAAGTAAATCAGCTCGACTGTACACGGGACAATACACAACGCCCTCAACTGAAGGGCTTTCCGCTCATTATCTTCAACTTGACGGCGCAACGCAACTAGGAACGCTGTGAATTGCTGTGGAGAACCTGGTTGATTTACATGCCGCGGAAATGGTGCAGGGGCCTGATCGATGACCTCAGAGGGAGAAAAATGTGCCTCTGCCTGAAAAGCCGTTCAGACTGCCACTGCTGCTGACTGGTACTCCTCGTAGCTGCCTTTGAAATCTGTGATCTTGTGATCGCTCTCGAAGTGCCAGATGCGGGTGGCTACTTCGTCGATCAGATCGTGGTCATGGGTCACGAGCAGGACCGTTCCCTGGTAGCGCTGCAATGCAATGTTCAGGGCATTGATCGATTCCAGATCCAAGTGGTTCGTTGGTTCATCGAGTACCAGCACGTTTGGCTTCTGCAGCATCAGCTTGCAGAAAAGCAGCCGTGCAGCCTCTCCACCCGACAGGACGCTGGTGGACTTCGCTGCTTCGTCGCGGGCGAATAACATCTGGCCAAGAATTCCGCGCAGCTCTTCCGTCACTGCCGCCGGATCCCACTGGTGCAGCCACTCAATCGCGGTGGTTCCAGTCTCAATCAGACTGCGATGATCCTGGGCAAAGTAGCCAATCGAGGCTTCGTGTCCCCAGATGACCTTGCCGTGATCCACGAACGGGCCCTCATAGCCGCTGGTCTTACGCAGTTCAGCCTCGGGAGTAGTCGGTGAGTTCGCCAACAGAGCATTCAAGAGCGTCGTTTTACCTGCCCCGTTGCGCCCCATAAGCGCGATTTTTTCACCACGAGTGATGCTGGCCGTGAAATCGCGGATGACCCGGTTCTCCTCGTATGCCTTCGCCAGGTGCTCGACTTCCAAGATGTGCTTTCCCGAAGGACGCTTCTGCTCAAACTTGATGAAGGGCCGCTGGATATTCGACTTCGCGAGTTCGGTGACTTGCAGCCGCTCAACTTCCTTGCGCCGCGATTGCACCTGGCTGGAACGCGTTCCCGCGGCGAACCGCGCAATGAACTCGTTCAATTGCGCAATCTTCTTTTCGCGTTGTGCATTCTGGGATTCGATTTGCGAGCGAACCTGCGTCTTGGCCACAACCATATCGTCGTACGTGCCTGTGTAGGTAATGATCGTCTCGTAGTCGATGTCCGCGATGTGAGTGCAAATGCTGTTCAGAAAGTGCCGGTCATGCGAGATGGCGATGACCACTCCGTCATAAGTGTTCAGGAATCCCTGCAGCCAGTGGATCGAATCCAGGTCGAGGTGATTGGTAGGCTCGTCCAGCAGCAGCGCTTGCGGATGCCCAAATAGAGCTTGCGCCAGCAGTACCCGGACTTTCTGTCCGCCTTGCAACTCACTCATCTTGCGAACGTGCAACTCCTCGGCAATGTCGAGGCCCTGCAGCAGGATCGCCGCATCGCTCTCGGCGGAGTATCCATCTTCCTCGCCGACAATGCCTTCCAGTTCGCCCAGCTTCATGCCGTCTTCATCGGTCATATCCTGCTTGGCGTAAATCGCGTCTCGCTCCTGCAATGCGGACCATAGCCGCTTGTTGCCCATGATGACGGTATCCAGCACGCTGTAAGCGTCAAAGGCGAACTGATCCTGGCTCAATACGCCGAGCTTGCGCGGGCGGACGACTGTGCCCTTCTGCGGGTCAAGTTCTCCGCTGAGCAGCTTCATAAAGGTAGATTTCCCGGCGCCGTTGGGACCGGTCAGACCGTAGCGCTTCCCCGGGGTAAACGCGGTAGAAACCTCATCGAACAAAACTTTGGCGCCGTAGCGCATCGATACATTACTGACTGAAAGCATAGTTATGGCTTCTCTCTTGCTGACCTCTGAAATCTCTTCAGGAACCGCGGGGGAATATCCGCCAAGACGGTGCGCAGCTGATGTTATTAGGATATCACGCGCGTTTGCCCGAACCCTCAGGAGAGGCAGGGATTCAAGACCTTCGTCGCATATCGGAGAAGTGGCTCACGTTACGTGTCGTCAAAGAGGCCATATCCTTAGCAGATCACGAGAAAAATCACTTCGAGTGTCCGGCCGCCTGTACCAGTTGCTCGACAGGGGCAGTCACTTGCAGCAGCAGTCCTGCTACAGGCTTCTTCGCGATTTCCAGGACGGCGATTTGCTGCGCCTTCCACAACTCGGGTTCGGCTTCGCCCCTAGCCAGGTAATCCAGCGCCTGCAGGCCCGCCGCCGCAACCATGGCCAGGTTTTGGGAGATCGGGATGTCCTCTTCCAACAGTGCAGACTGGTGGAGCACGGGTTGCAGTTTCGCGTCGTTGTTCCGCCAGAGCATCAGCCAGGTGCGAATCTGGTCCTCCGCATTCTGGTCTTTGTACCCGCTTTGCACGAACTGCTGCACCAGCGCACTAAACTGGCGAGCCGTTTCACTCTCTGGGTTCGTGGCATCAATCAGCCGATTCAGGGGCGCATGGAAATTGATCGGGCCTTTTTGTTCTTCACTCCACCGGTTGTAATCCTTCACCGGTTCGACCACATCTGCGAGAACGCGGAGAGTTGCTACATCTTCAGTTCCCGCCATTCGTTGCAGCATGCGCTCGCGCGCTGAATTGTGCGTCAGCCCCAAGAACTCAAGTTCCAGGCCCACCGCGTACATCCGCTTGTACATCGAATTCACGTCAGTGACGTCCTGCGGCGACCAGAGCCTCTCGGCGATGGCGGCATTGCGCGGCCAGATATGCGAATCGATGTTCTCCGGCGTGACCCACTCGGCCCATTGCGCCGATTCCCCGCCGAGAATCGATTTCTTCTGCTCAGGCGTCAGCGAGGCCGCCGCTCCGCTCATCGGGTCGACAGCATAGTGGCGGGAGGTTGGCCACATCAGGTCAAGGTAGTAGCCGTAGGACAGCAGCCCGCGATAGCCCTGCTGCACCGCTTTCGCCAGCGACTCCTGCCCTCGCCAAGACTGCACCACGATGTCCTTCGGCAAGTCGGGGTGAAGAATTTCATCCCAGCCCACCATCGTCTTATGATGCTTGGCCACAATCTTTTCTAAGCGCTGGTTGTAGTACGCCTGTAGATCCTGGTTCGTCTTCATCCCATGCGCTTCTTTGAATGCCTGGATCTTGGGATTGGAGTCCCAATACTTCCCATCCACCTCGTCGCCACCGATATGAAAAAACTGGTCGGGGAAGAGCTTCCCCATCTCCTCGACGAACTTGTCCATGAACTTGTAGATCTCTTCCCGCGTGGGATCGGTCACCGATTGATTCCCGTTTTCGTTTTCGACGATAAACGGGCCCGGATTGCTGGCCAGTTCGGGATAGCCTACAAACCACGAACGGCTGTGGCCGGGAGTATCAAACTCAGGAATGACGCGGATACCCCGATCATGTGCGTAAGCGAGCAGGTCGCGTATCTCTTCTTGCGTATAAAACTTCCCTTCTGAACCCATTCCGGTCAGCTTGGGAAATTTCTTGCTCTCGGCGCGGAATCCCTGATCGTCCGAGAGATGCCAGTGCAGCACATTCATCTTCACGGCTGCCATGCCGTCCAGATTGCGCTTGAGCACGTCGACGGGAATGAAGTGGCGGCTGACATCGATGAGCATGCCGCGCCAGGGGAAGCGCGGCTGATCTTTGACCGTGACTGCCGGAACAGCAAAGCCATTCGGGGTGATTTGCACCAGTTGCAGAAAAGTCTGCAGTCCATATAAGGCTCCCAACGGAGTTGGAGCCATGATTTTCGCGCCCGAGCTAGTCACGGTGAGCTCGTATGATTCATCTTCTCCTAGTTTCTGAATGGCCTCACGCCCGTGATCAGCATGTACCTCGAGCGTTGGCGCCCCCGAGGCATTCGCCCGAAACGGGATCCCTGTGATCGACGAAAGCTGCTTCGTGAACCGCTGGACGCCGCTGTCAAGTGACGCTTCATGCGTCCCGGTCACTGCAGCGGAAAATGATTCCGTGATCTGCAGTTGTCCCGTGCCCTGCTGCACGTTGGCAGGCATTGGCATGAGGTTCAACTGCGGTTGAGATTGAGCAATCGATAAAACCGAGACGAAGAGGACGGCCGTCAACGATAGTAGAGTTCTCATAAGTGCGCTATCTAGCCCACCTTGGCCAGTTGGCCGGGCTGAATCGTTGGCAGGACTTTTAGAATTTCCGGGATGTGGCGGAGCAAGTCTGCCAAGCGATTGGATTTTGTTTGAATCAGCACCACAGCGATTGCCCGCGATTCGAGGTTCTGCTGGTATTCCAGACCGCGGTCAAGTGTAATAAAGACTCGGAAGCCAGAGTTTTCCGCTAGGCTTAGAAGTTCGCCGTTCTTTTTTCCCGCCCATCCCTGCTCGGTCACACAGCGGCAATCATGAGAAGGGAAACTGTCTCTAAGTTTTTGCGGGATGCACTCGTCCAGGAGCAGCGTCATTCCAATTCGCTGACCACCAGCTCTTTCGCGTGCTCAAGGGCGTGAACGGCTGCCTCGCGACTCACCGATGGGAAGTCTTCGAGGAACTCGTTCAGAGTCTGTCCGCCTTCAAGATAGTCGAGCAGAGCCTGAAAAGGGACGCGGGTTCCGCAAAATACAGGAGTTCCCCCCAGCACGTCGGGGTCCCGGCAAATCACATTATTCGAAGAAGACATGCCTGCATCCAGCCACCCTAAGTTTACTCCCAGATTTCACCAATTCCCTACAGTCAATGCCCTCCGCTCAACTCGCGCACAATTCCGCCCACAAATTGCTTGGCATCGCCAAACAGCATTAGTGTCTGATCGAGGTAGTACAACGGATTGTCAATGCCCGCGAACCCGGGGTTCATGCTGCGCTTGATGACCATCACCGTGTGGGCCTTGTCCACGTCAAGAATAGGCATCCCGAATATGGGGCTTGACTGATCGGTTCGGGCTGCGGGATTTGTCACGTCATTTGCCCCGATCACCAGCGCAACATCCGTTTGCGCGAAATCCCCGTTGATCTCGTCCATTTCAATCAGCCGGTCATAGGGAATGTCGGCTTCCGCCAGCAACACGTTCATGTGTCCGGGCATGCGCCCAGCAACGGGGTGGATCGCGAACCGGACATCCACTCCCTTCTTGGTGAGCTGATCGTAAAGCTCGCGGACTTTGTGTTGGGCTTGTGCGACGGCCATACCGTACCCCGGAACCACGACCACTTTGTTCGCAGCAGAAAGAATTGCAGCCGCTTCCTCGGGTGTTGCGCTGCGTACGGGCTTGGCTTCCTGACCCGCCGCCGCAGAGGTCTGCACCTGGCCGAATGCTCCGAACACCACGTTGGTGAACGAGCGGTTCATCGCCTTCGACATGATCACCGACAGAATGAAGCCAGAGGATCCGTCGAGCGCACCCGCAATGATTAGCAGCTTGGAGTTGAGTACAAATCCCATGGCTGCGGCAGACAGCCCGGCGTAAGAGTTCAGCAGCGAGATCACCGTCGGCATATCAGCGCCGCCGATCGGAATAACCAGAAAGACTCCGACCACCAGGGAAATCGCCACGATCACTGGAAAGAACTGCTTAGCGCCCGGATTCAAAACCAGGTACACCGCCAGCGCGATCGCGACACCTAAGAACAGCAGGTTCACCAGATTCTGTCCTTTATAGGTAATCGGCCGCTGTGGCAGCACTTCTTGCAGTTTCCCGGCGGCCATCAAGCTGCCGGTGAACGTCAGCCCTCCCAGGATGACTTCCATCGAGAGCACCGCCATCATGAACTTTGGAATATCAGGCGAACGCAGATAAAACTCGGCGGTTCCAACCAGCGTCACGCACAATGCGCCAAAAGCATGGCTCAATGCGGTTCGCTGTGGGACCGCGGTCATCTGCACCATGCCGAGCGGAATTCCTATCCCCGTTCCGAGCACGAGGGCGATCATGATCCATTTCCAATCGACAATGCCGTGGCGCAGCAGGGTGCCGCCAATGGCCAGCACCATGCCGATCTCGCCCGCCCATATGCCATGCCGCGCCGTAGATGGCGAACTCATCCACTTCAGCGACAAAATAAACAGCGCGCTGGCGATCAGATAAATGATCTCGATGGCGTACTGGCTTCCAGCGAACTCGGCGTTCATCAGGATTTCGTCCCTTGTGGTTTGCCAGGGCGGCTTGATTTGAACATCTTGAGCATGCGGTCGGTGATGAAGAATCCGCCCACCACGTTGCTGGTCGCCGCGATGATGGCAATCACTCCCAGCACAGTGGCGAACGTGCTCTTCTTCTCCCCGACGAGCACGATCGCGCCAACCACCGCAATCGCATCAAGCGCGTTGGTGAGCGACATCAGCGGTGTGTGAAGTAACGGCGAGACGTGACGGATCACTTCAAAACCGATGAAGGCCGCCAGCATGAATACGAAGAGAGCGTCGATTAAATTTGAAGGCATGTTTTTCAGTGCTCAAGTCTAACCACCTGCCGCCGTCAATGTCGGCAGTTTGAAAAATTCGCGAACCCGCGCATTTACGATCTCGCCACCGCTGGTGATCATGGTTTCACGAATAATCTCGTCCTGCATGTTCAACTGTGGCTTTCCGTCCTTCACCATGTAGGTGAGAAACGTCGTGAGATTGCGGGCGTACATCTGGCTGGCATGATAAGGAACGCTGCTCGCCAGGTTGATGGCACCGATGATCGCGACCCCGTGTACGTTCACCGTCTCCCCCATGCGCGTGAGTTCGCAGTTGCCGCCGCGTTCAGCCGCCAAGTCTACGATCACGGAACCGGGGGACATTCCCTTCACCATGTCAGCCGTGATCAGCACGGGAGACTTTTTACCCGGAATCACCGCTGCGCTGATTACGATATCGCTCTCCGCGACGATGCGGGTCAGCAACTCGCGCTGTCGCGCATAAAAGCTTTCATCTTGCACCGTGCCATATCCACGTGCATCCTGCGCATTTTGCGCTTCGATAGGGAGTTCGATGAATCGTCCGCCAAGGCTCTGCACTTGCTCCTTTGCGGCCGGGCGCATGTCGTAGGCTGACGCTACTGCCCCAAGTCGCCGCGCAGTCGAGATCGCCTGCAGTCCGGCAACCCCAGCGCCAATGACGAAGACACGAGCCGGAGTAATGGTTCCGGCCGCCGTGGTCATCATGGGGAAAATGCGGGGTGAGGTTTCCGCCGCGAGCAGTACGGCCTTGTACCCGCATACCGTCGCCATCGATGACAGCGCGTCCATGCTCTGGGCGCGCGTCGTGCGGGGTATCGTTTCCACAGAGAATGCTGTGACTCCGGCATGCGCGATCTGCTGCAGCACGTCTGCGGAGCCAAATGGCCGAAGAAATCCGATCAGCGCCTGACCGGACTTATAAAGGGGAACGTCGGCTTTCCCGGTGACGTCATTCGAGCCATAACACAGCACCTGCAGAACGACGTCGGCACTGCGGAAAACAGTCGCTCGATCGGCAACGACCTTCCCCCCTTTTTCCACATAAGCTGCATCGGGATAGCCGGCCTGTTCCCCCGCACCCGCCTCGATGATGACTTCCATCCCCCCTTTAGTGAGATTGGGAACGACCAGGGGAACCAGGGCAACCCGACGTTCTCCGGGATAACTTTCTTTCGGAACTCCGACGATCACGCTATCGTCCTTTCCGTGCCGGAGCGGACTATCTCTGGGCTTTCAGAAACCCTCTGCTCCGGCCAAAAATCCTTTCACGTCGCAGCCTGCGAGTTCTGTGACTCCGATCACGGACTCGCCCAGGCAAACAGAAAACACTAACAGATCGGGTGAAGAAACTGGAAGTGCAGGTCGGTTCCGAGACCAGAATTGGCAGGAAAAAAACCCTGAAAGGACCGACTTTCAGGGTTTCTACGCTTGTGGTTTTGCTTCGCAGCAAACCACTGCGAAACTCTATTTTGCCGGGATGCTATCGAACTTCCCTGACGCTTCCTCGTAGAAGAGCGCGCCTTCGGTCTTGTCACCGCCGCTCCAATGCTTATGGCCACCCGGCACTCGGAGAAAATCTCCAGGTCCCACTCGCTTTTCCCCGGCATCGTCTTTATAGAGGTATGCGCCTTTGATAACGGTGATCCAGACATCACTCGTGTGAGTGTGCATTCCCGCGTCAAATCCCGGATCGAATTTCGTGAACGTTGCATGTGCACCCGTTCCGGGGTTGCCCCAAAGGGTCGCCATTGACACCCCTTTGGTCTCAGACGGCTTGAAGTTTGCCTTCTCCGCAGATTCATAGATGACTTTTTTCGGCTTATGAGCGGTCCCACCTTTCTGAGCCAGCACAACACTGGTGGCAACGCTAAACATCAAAATCCCGAACAAGATCGCCAGTGATTTCTTCATTTTGTATCTCCCCATGTTCACAGTTCGATTCACTTCCTCGCACAACGGACCTTATACACCACGGCGCCTGTGATAGTTGGAAAATTCTGTTCTTAACTCCGGCGCCTTTCCGGCTTGGTTGCGTGACCGTGTCGGAACAGACGAGAAAGGTCATGATGTCTGGCAAGAGACTGCAACCAGCGCGAACTAGGAGAAACGATAATGCCAGACGCGGGCGGCGCCGATGAGGTTTGTGTCGTCACCTAATGATGCCAGCGTGAGCTCTGTTTTCTCGGCGGGCACGAACCGGCAGCCAGTCCGAATCAAAGCGCGAATGCGGTCGAGAAACAAATCGGCGCTCTTCATTACGCTGCCGCTCAACACTATGGCATCGGGAGCAAATAAATTGATGAGGTTCGCGAGTCCGAGGCCCAGATAGTACGCCTCAGTTTCAACCGCCCGAAGCGCGACCAGGTCTTCTTCTCGCGCCAGTTCGCAAATTCGCTTCGCGGTGATTCCCTCGCGGTGCGCATAGTCGGCAGGAGCATTGCCTTGAAGCCATTCCACCATGGCAGGACCCGCGGCCAGCGACTCCCAGCATCCGCGAAAGCCGCATGTACACTTCGGACCAGCGGGATCGATCACATGATGTCCAACCTCAGGGTGAGCTCCATCGACTCCCCGATACAGTTTGCCGTCAACAATAATGCCCCCACCAATTCCGGTTCCCACGGTAACGTAAATCAGCCGGCTTCGATTACGCCCGGCACCCCATCCGGCTTCAGCAAGAGCGGCGGCGTCGCCGTCGTTTTCGAGCGCGACCTGCACGCTAAAAACTTGCGCGAGATCCTTCACCGGACCCTTGCCGCGCCATCCCGGCAGAAAATCGACATCGCCGAACTCTCCGCGCATGGGATCGACCGGACCCGTCGACCCGATCCCGATGCCGCTGATCTCAGCTCCCGCTCTCTGCGCCGTTTTGCGCAGCATGTGCGCGATCAGTTCGATTCCGTCGGAGTAACGATTGGGATCCGTAGGCGCTTCCATCCGGGAGAGCACCTTGCCGCTATCATCGACCATGCCAACTGCGATTTTGGTACCGCCGATATCGACGGCTCCGATCATGAATACTCCGGTTGGATCGATTTCGCCTCTTCCAGTGTCATGCGCTTCTTGTGCTTGCAGGAGAGATTCGCCATATGCACCGCAATTGCCGAGCGGTAGCCGATCTCCGGCGGAGCATTGGGAGTACCCCGGCTGCTGATACAGCCAGTCCAGTTTTTCATAAAGTCTTGGTTTGGACTCTGGCCCTTGGTCGGTTCGCGATTTGGCCGGTTCATCTTTTCCGGCTGATCCGTCGTAAATCCTCCCTGCTGCCCCTCGGACGAAGGTTCCGGCGAAATCCTCTTAAACTTTTCAACTTGTCATTCAAATTGAGTGTCAGAGCGCGCTGGCTTGCTCCAGTGTCTTTTTCATCCCGGCCCAACTTTTTCGAGTCGATTCCTCAGCCGAGCCGCCGCCATTCCAATGTGTCTCGAGGCTCACCGCGAAATGATAGCCATCCCGCTTCAGTGCTCGAAACTGACCCGCCCAGTCGATCATGCCGCCGCCCATCGGCGCCCAATCGTATTTCGTCTCCTTCTTCACCACGTCCTTGCAATGGCAGTGGCCAATGCGGTCTTTGGGCAGCAACTTGTAACCGTCGGGATATGGAATTTCTCCACTCGCCGCGGCGTTGCCCGGATCCCAGTTCAGCGTGAACGCCGGATGCTGCACCGCGGTCAGAACCTTGGCGGACTCCGCCCCGGTCGCTGTATTGCAGGCCGGCTCGTTTTCGAGCACGAGAAGGAGATTGTTCTTGGCGCACTTCTCGGCCGCTTCCCGCAGCTTGTCATTCATAGGTGTGCGAAAAGGAGTCTGCTCTTCGAGTCGCCAGAAATCGAAGCAGCGCACGCGCTCCGTATTGAAGGCTTTCGCCATCTCGATCGCGCGCTCCAGAACTTCATCCTGCTGCTTCCAGTCGAAGGCCGCATTGAAACTCTTGTCTTCGCTGAACTTCGATTTCGGAGCACCCGGCCAATCCACCTTGAACAGCGGGCTCGCGATGTCGGTGACTTTCAGTTGGCTCTTTTCGAGAATGCGGCGAGCTTCTGCGATTTCCTTCTCGTCCAGGCTGACGATGTTCTTCTTCCACATGCTGCGGAGTTCGATCCATCCCATGCCGAACTCCTTGGCGGCGACTTCGCATACGTGGCCGAAGTCCTGGGAAATCTCGTCATTGATGACGGACACCCGAAAGGCCGAACTGGAGTCCTTTGCGGGCGAAAGACGGGAATAGGCATGGGTGGCACTGAGCGCAGCCATTCCGGCCAGAAATTCGCGGCGTGCTATGGGGGTGGGCATTCAGGCTCCTTGCAGCTTCGGTTCACAAACGAAAAGGTGCCAACAAATCTACCACTCTCGAAAGGATCGAGGGTAATCAGCCATCACGAATAAAGAGGTAAGCAACCGGCGGCGGGGCAGCGGTTTATGTAGAGACAGCCGCCCACGGCTGTCTGGCCGAGCAAAGCTCGGGTCGCTTATGTCAGGGCGATGCGGAATTTCTTCCCTGCAAAACAAAACGCCCAGACTCAATTCTGAGTCTTGGGCGTCTGTTGATCAGCCCTCCCCCAAGTGCTGCTCGAGGACTACTCTAGCTTCCGGCTCGGGCAGGGTAAATGGCTCCCCCGTGCCATGTATGGCACGAAGGTGGTGGAGACTTAAGTACATGGGAATAAAGACCCCTACCGGAAGGCCTCAAACACGTCCAACACGTCCCATTCGCTGTCGGTTTGCGGGATTCGGTAAACGCGCGAGCCCGGCCGCAGTGCCCGCCCCGCGCCTGTGACAAGGCTTACCCTCGTCTGTAGGGGTAACTGCCAGTCAAGTGCCCATTAGTAATTTGTCGTAATGTGTGCCGCGCTTCAAAATCAGCTTGCCCACCACTTCATAGTCCAGCAAGCGAAGCTTCTGAATGGGAAGCCAACTCGCTGAAGCCAGAAGACTGTCCGAACGTGAGGAGTACATGGCTCGCGCGAAAGCAACGATTCTTTGCATCGACGATCACTGGAATGGGCTGATCGGTCGCAAGATGCTGCTGGAACAGAGCGGCTACGAAGTTCTCGAGGCAACCGGCTGGGACGACGGCCTCAGGCTATTCCGGTCGCGCATTGTCGATGCTGTGGTGCTCGATTACCAGATGCCGGGAATGCGCGGAGACATGGTCGCCGCAAAAATGAAGAGCATCAATTCCCGCGTGCCAATCATGTTGTTGTCGGCCTACGGACCACTTCCGGCCAATAAGCTCAAGTCAGTGGATACGTTCCTGTCGAAGTCGCAACCGCCTAGCATCCTGCTCTCGACTCTGAAAGGGCTGCTGGAAGGACAACACAAACCGTTTTTCTCGCGCTGGCTCGATCATTGGAAGAGCCGGAACCAGGGAGTGACCCATTGAAATTTCTGAAACTAATCCTCCGCCACACTTGCACGCACCGCTTCTCGTGGCCGCGCATCGGCAGCAACGGCCAGCACTACCAGATCTGCCTGGGCTGCGGTACAGCGTATGAGTATGACTGGGAGGGTATGAAACGCACCAATCGCGTGCTCACTCCAGATGTGCCTGGGCCGGACAGCAATTTGCAGTACATCTCGCACTAGAGCCGCGCCGAATATATGCGGAAGCAAATATGACTGGATTTCGATTCACACGAGCTCCCCGGCTGAACTTGCGCGGCAGTGTGCCCGTCACCATCCAACTGGAAAACAAGCGGCAGCTTACAGCGAATTTCTATCGCCTCTCGGTTACGGGCGGCCTCCTGGAATTGGGCCCCTACGTGGACGAGAGGAGCAGGGTGACGCTGGTGTTCCAACTTGGTGCAGGGCTGCTGCAGGGCAGAGCCGAGATGCTCTTTCCCATGCGTGGCGGCATGGGTTACTTGCAGCCGTTCCGGTTCACCGCCTTTGGCACGGGCATGAAGCAAACACTAGAGCTGCAAATTGCCGCTCTTCTGAAGCAGACAGTGGGTCCGAACCACTCTGTAGGCTTCGCCGCACCTCCACTCTCCGCGGATTCGCACTAATCTCGACGGCTCCACGATCTCTGCGATATCACCTATCATCTATTAGCCGTGACTAAGTTGCAGCGGGACCCGCATACCCGTGATACATTTTCGCCGATCAGGAGATCAGGAGGAAGCAACCCATGGCGCCCATCAAGAGCAAGGTCATGCTGTACGAGAAGCCAACCTGAAGTACCTGCCGCGAGGTCAAGAGGCTCTTGACTGAAAAAGGCGTGGAATTTGAGAGTGTGAACTACATCCGTAAACCGTTCAACGAAAAGGAACTCAGCGAACTCCTGCATCGTGCCGGATTGCGGCCTCATGAGGTAATCCGCGCCAAGGAGCCTGCGTATCAGCAGTACGTCACAGGACGAAACCTGAGCGATGAAGAACTCGTGCACCTCATGGCAGAACATCCGGAACTCATCCAAAGGCCCATCGTGGCGCGCGGGAACAAAGCCGTGCTGGCCCGGCCGGTGGAAAGGCTGGCGAAACTTGGGATCAAGTGAATCGTGAGGTTATGCTTGAAGAAGATCGGCCAAACAGTCGCGGATCGAACAAGCGAACTGGAATGGAGCCGACGAGCGGACTTGAACCGCTGACCTGCCGATTACGAATCGGCTGCTCTACCAACTGAGCTACGTCGGCCTGCTCTCATTACATCAGCACATCAACGTGTTGAACGCGGATTTCGGGATCTCAATGTCGCCAGTTCCCTGTGGCTATCGGCACTTCAGCGCCGGGCATCGCCGCTTGAATGCAGAACGCCCACATCAGAATACCATGTGGCTTTACGTCCGGAATGCCAAACATGTAACATCGACTCATGTTGAAGTGGCGCGCGGTTCCGTCCTTCGTTCTCATCCTTATGTGGATGGCTGCGCCCGCCCTCGCGTGTCTTCCCGCTTCAACGATGACGAAGGCGGAGATGGAATGTTGCAAGAAGATGGCTGGAGACTGCCACATGGGGTCTCAGAACCATCCGTGCTGCGAGAAGAGTGCGGCTCAACCTTCTCCCGTAGCAACAGTGCAACAGCCGCATGTGCTGCATGTCGAATTTACAGCCGTCATGCTGGTCAGCCAGACCTCGGCGTTAGCGACTTACTATGCTGAGTCTCATCCTTTGACTCTGGGACTTCCACCACCCGCTCCGCCGAACCTCAACTCAGTCCTGAGAATCTAGCCTCCGTCTCACGTGCACCACGCTGGAAGTGTGCCTTGACGGAGGGGAGATGAAACGAGCAATTGTTTTGCTCGTCGCGTTAGCGTTCTCACAACACGCTAGTGCGGCGAACCATGGCCCGTTGTTTGGGCTCGCTACGCCGACAAATTCGCAAGGTGAATGGAATTTCGATGAGGGAGTTTTCGCCCGAACGACCCGCTTCGGTTCACAAGCGTCCATCCGGGAACTTTTGGGATACGGGTTCACCCCACATCTCACCCTATCGTTCACGCTTCCGGTGGTTGCTGGGAACACACCCTTACCGCCGACTCGCATCCAGGCAGGGGCCGACTTCGACTCCACGCTGGCTTGGCGGTTTCAGCATAGGGCCACGAAGGTTGGCACGCGGCTGGAGAGCACGGCTTTCGGCGGTCTTGTAGTCCCCGGCCCGCAGTCTGGGTTCGGCAGCACGGGGCTGACGAATGCGCCGGGGTTCATGCTCGGAGGAGTAACGGGCAGGGCATCGCTGAGCCACTACCTTTGGCTCGGTGGCACCTACACACGTTTTGCCGAACACGTAGGAAGTCAGCGTCCTGCCGTGTTCGACTACAGTCTTGTGTACGGTTATCGCCCTCCAAAGTGGCGTAGACTGCCCGACAAGTGGGACTGGCGACTCTTCGCCGAACTGGTTGGTGAACGCTCTGGCAGTATCCAACAATCCCACGTCGTGCTTGCAAACACCCAGGCACACCAAGTCTTTCTGGGTCCATCGGCTCTGGGGATTTATCGCAACTACACCGTCGGCTTCGGAGCGCAGTTCCCTATCTACCAGAATGTCGAACGCCAATTCCCAAGGGAACGCGTTCGCATTGCGGTCAACTTCAGTTATCTGCTGTTTCAGCATTCCAATTAGGAGATGAAATGAAAAACGCCGCCGCATTATTCTTGGCTCTCTTATTTACCGCATCTGCTTCAGCTGAAATCAAGTCAATCGACATGACGATTTTCGGCATGGATTGAGAAGTCTGTGCCCACGCCGTGCGCGTGTCGGTGAAGTCAGTCGCGGGTGTCGAATCCGTGGACGTGAGCCTTGCGAAGGGACTTGCGGCAGTCAAGATGAAACCGGGAAATACTGTGACGCTGAAGCAGTTGCAGTCAGCAATCACGAAGAACGGATTCACGATGAAGGATTCGACGGTGACTGTTGAGGGAACCGTGATCGTTGAAGCTGGTACGGTTCAGCTCAAGGTCTCCGGCTCGAATGAGATGCTGGACCTTGTGCCTCAAGGGCAAGTAGCACCCGCCGTGGCTCTGAACGGCAAGTCGGTCACTGTAACCGGTGTCGTTCCAGAAACAGCAAAGGGCAAATCGTTCTCGATTCACTACCAGTCCATTACCGAGAAACCATGACAACACTGGCGAACACAAAGAGACGGTCCGCTCTTCTGAGCTACTTCTCGCTCTTCACGTCTTTGGGCACACTGCTTTGTTGTGCCTTGCCGTCATTGCTTGTCTTGTTCGGCCTCGGAGCATCAGTCGCGTCCATGCTGTCGTTCGTGCCGTGGCTGGTCACTCTATCCCGTCATAAGCAGGGGACGTTTGCCGTGTCAGGTCTGCTGATTGCTCTCGGCTTCGTGAATACGTATTTCATTGCACCTCGCCTCAAGACGAGTGATGCCTGTGAGCCGGGGGTCATCGCGTGTGGCGAGGCAAGCAGGCTTTCGAAACTCGCGCTTTGGGGATCGCTTGGGCTTTATTCGGTAGGCTTTTTCGCAGCGTATGTGCTTGGGCCGGTGTTGGCTCTCCTTGACCAATGACGTCAGTGGCAACAGGATTTGCCGTTCAGACACCGCCCCACCCTGGATGACTGTTCGCGAACATGCGGAGCCCAGACCTAGAGTCTGCCACCCGAGAATCCGCTACAAAGAGCTACGCGGCCTTTGTGGCGGTCAAAGCCTCGTATTCCCGCTCCGAATCGGACGGCAGCAGCACCCACATCGTGTACACGCCCAGCGCAGTTCCGAAGGGAATATTTGTGAACAGGGACACGAAGCCCAGGACCAGTGCGAGAATCCTCGCCCAGCCCTCGTGCTGCAACAGGCCCCATCCGGCGATGAACCCCAGCGCAGCTTTTGCCAGCAGGAGAATTGCGATGATGCTCAGCAAAGGACGCAGGAAAGCACCTGGCCCTTCGGGAGCTCCGAATTCGTGCGCATGGGCAAAGACTGTGTTAGCGACTATGTAAAGCACGATCGCTCCTACCGTGTTGAATGCCGAGAACGCGAGCCAGAAAAGTGCCAGTAGACGAACGTGTCCCTGCACTCGGCCCGGGCGCGGCCGGGAGAGCGATACCGGGCCGATAATCTGTTTGCCGCACTTGCTGCAGAATCCCTGACCAGGTTGCACTGCTGTACCACATGCATCGCAGAACATGATTTCTTCTCCCGCTGAGGTGACCACCCGCATGGCGTCAGTGAGCCCACATCACAATATACGTAGACAGTGGGCGACAGTTCCGTTGAGTTCCCGGGCAATCAATTCGAAATTGACGCAAGTACGTTCACCGCACAAACGAAAAGGCCACCCGGCAACAGGGCGGCCTCTTCTTCAAGGGAGAATAGTTCCAACGGAGGCTTGTAAATTCCGTCAAAACTTTCTGGGGAAATCTTATGAGCCGAAAAACAGGGGTGTCAAGCGATTTTTAGGAAATAAATATCTTTATTTTCAATGATTTACAAAACGCGTCAACACGGTCAAGGAATGTTGCAAAATGAGACAAATTGCGCGTTTGAGGTCGGTAAGCCGATACTTTTAAAGGTACTTACCTTGTTTCAGGAGGGATTCTGAGCACCCTCGGAGCGACCTGGACCCGCCCCTTTGACCGCCGTCTCGGTGAGATGCAGCGAGATGAACTCCATCTGCTCTGGACGGTCAAAGACCCTGTCGGGGTAGAACCGCTTCACCAAAATGCGAACTCCTCCGAAGGCCACGCCAGCAACAATGGCGAGTCCGGCGAGGATCGCGCATAGCACGACAATATTTAGAACGAGCGAATACAACTGCTTAACTTCCGAGTTCTCGCTGGCAGTGTTCCACGTGACATTGGCTTCGTAGTTCACACGTCCCAGCAAAGCTTTGGCATCACTGTCGGAAATTCCTCCGCTAGCAATGGCAATAATCGGTCCGGTGCGTTTATCAAAGAATGTTCCCGAACCGGCAATCTCCGAAATACCGGAGGACGCACGACTCGCGAGCTGATGCGCCTCATCGATGCGACGCAAATGCTCCGCCGCAAGCTGAGGCGTGGGATACGAAATCAGCATGAGTGTCGCTTCCCCACTGGGCGTGTTGTAGTGCGCCAGGGAAGCTTCGGCGCTGGCTCCGAAATCGACGAGATCCGCAGTAACAGGTGGCGCAACGGCCGCCAGCGCGGCCGGGCCCATGACATACTTCTGCGTGTTCGAAACGTAATCGCGACGCGGGAAGAAGTCGATGAAAGAAGGCAAGTTTCCTGCGTTACCGCCGGGCTTGGGTAATAAGCCTGCGAGTTCGCGGAGTTCTGCCCCCGACATCGGTGTTTCTTTGCTGAACTGCGCATCAATCAGCACGTGCCCGCGATAAAAAAGCACGCGATCACCCAAGGACGATCCCTGATCTCCGATCTGCTCGCGATTCATCGCGGGCTGCAGGTAGAACGTGTACGCACCGAAAGCGCCGGAGGTGTCCGCAAAGCGAGCGCCCCGAACTTTCAACGTACGTCCATCGTCGCGCGTATACGTGGCGGAAGCCAAATCAGTAAAACGGTATTCCTGCAGGACACGTGCGTTCGCGGGATCAGCAGTGGTTGCATCGCTGCTGGTTTGCGCATTTCCCTGCATCTGCCACCCACCAAATTGCTGGGGCAACAGAGCGGGAGATTGATTCTGGGACGGAGTCGCGGCAAAGCCCGCCAAACCGGCGAAAAGGCTCAAAACAATAGAGAATAACGGGAGTTTCATGGGGCCACACCACTGCCTGTTGCTGTACTCATTAGACCACAGGGCACGCGGAAAAGTTTCGTAATCCCGGCAAGCCTGCTAGCTATAAACGGGTCCGTGTCGTTAACGAAATGGTTACTATCGTGCGTTTAACCTACCCGTCGGGGCCATTCACAACCTTTTCATAAAGATGCAGACTTGGAGTCGAACAAGAATACGAATTGGGGCCCAGCATTAAATGATTCAGCGTCGCGGAAACCGCACGAAAGCGGTCTTGCCAGTCCGAATAAAGGGCAAGGACAAAGATGGAAAACCATTCGAGGAACTGGCACATACGCTGGATGTAACCGCGGTAGGTGCACGCTTGGGCGCCATTCGTCACGAACTGCATTTGCAGGACGAAATTACAATTTTTTACCGCCAACGCAAGATGCAATTTCGCGTGGTCTGGATCAAGAAATTACCGGGCACCTCGGAATTTCAGATCGGACTGCAGGCGGTGGCGCAGGACAAAGAAGCATGGGGATTGGGGCAAGAGCAGCCCAGCGGGCTGGCCAAGCTTTCGGTTTCGATGGCTTCAAGTTTTGCGTAGTCCGGAGGGAAAGAGCCGTGAAACACTCATTACGCAATCTTTGGGTTGACGAACAGGGACAGGATATCGCTGAGTATTCAGTGATGCTGGCGGTGATTCTTGTGATTGTTGTTGGTACCGTGCGGCTGATCGGATCGAATGCCAGCAACGTCTTTTCGCAAGTTGGAAGCGCGATTCAGTAACCCGATTCCTCGTCCACAAATCGCCCCTCGAACCATCGGCAACGGCCGGCTACGAACGCCGGTCGTTGCCCTCCAGTTACTTGAAGCGCACGTTCTTTGCGGCTGAAATGGACTCATGAGCCGCATCTTCGGCTTTCTAAGCCTGGTACTGGCGATGGCTGCGGGATTGTACATCTACTCCCGGCAGATACAGAGCACGTCTGCGGTTGCGGGCGTGAACAGTCCCAAGGCGGCGATCGACATCACGGCAGTTCGCAGTGATCTGATGAGCATCGCGCAGGCCGAACGCGGGCATTTTGCTTTGGAAGGCAAATATGCTTCCCTGGACGAACTGATTTCAACTCGGGCGCTGACCGTCGCCCGCCAGCGTCTACCCTATAGCTACGAGGTCGAGGTCAGCGGTTCCAGTTTTCGGGCAATCGCGACGCGCCACGGCGAGGAGACCTCCGGAAACCCGCGGGAGCTTTCCCTCGACGAGAACATGGAATTCCACGTCTCGGAATGACAGCAGTGCAGTCAGAGTTGCAGCGGTTTGACTTATTGGCCAGCGGCTTTATCCATCTTGCTCGCAATCTTTACCCCACTCAGCCCATCGGCGTACTTGGCGATTCCACGGAACAGGGATTCGGCAATGCGCTGGCGGTATTCGCCCGCTTCTAGGCGGTGTTCGTCCGAGGGATTTGAAACGAAGGAAATTTCCGCCAGGATGGATGGCATATTGGCGCCGATCAGCACGATGAAAGGAGCCTTTTTTACGCCTCGGTTGCGAATCGCCGGACTTCTTGCAGCCAAGCCGGTGTGCAGCGATTCCTGCACGTCTGAGGCAAACTCTCTGGACTCTTCAATCTTTTCTTTCAATGCAATCTTCTTCACCAGATCCTGAAGTTCGTAAATGGACTTCTCGGAAACCGCGTTTTCGCGGGCGGCAACTTCGAGCGCCTCGGGCGAAGAGGTGAAATTCAGGTAGTACGTTTCGACTCCGCGGGCGTTTGGATCGTGGCTCGAGTTGGCATGGATGGATATGAACAAGTCGGCGCGTTGCTGATTCGCAATTGCGGTGCGGGTCTCGAGCGGGATGAAGGTGTCGTTCTTGCGCGTGTACACGACTTCGGCCCCCAACCGGGCGTCCAGCAGCTTACCTAGACGGCGACCGACTTCCAGCACCAGATCTTTTTCCTGAAGGCCGTTGGGACCGATGGTTCCTGTGTCATGCCCGCCATGACCGGGATCGATCACGATCTTGCCAATTTTCAGCCCGAGCGCCCGGATCAACGAGCGATCGCCCCCCGCGGTTGGTTTGGCCTCGCGCGCATCGAAATCTTTCGGCTTGTGTTTCGAGGCAAGGCGGGAAGACGATTTACTGCGCGACCGGCCAGTTGCACGGGTCTCGGCAGTTGGAGTTTCGGCGTCCTCATCATCGTCATTGTCCACGATCACCTTGGTGGGCGCGGGTGTTTCGCGTTTCGTATCCACTTTGCGTGGCAGGTCGGGCAATCCACTCTTTGACACTATATTTTTCGGCTGAATCTTGGCGTCGTCGTTGAGGTCCTGGGTAGTGACGGGAGCCTTTCCCGCTGCAGCACGCAGATCCTGCTTCGTTTGTTCCGGTGTTTTTGCGGGAGTGTCATTTTCGGCCGAATCTGCCGCAGGTGTGTCGCTCGAAGCCGCGCTTTGATCGACACTTTCGCGTGAACTGGCCTTAGGTGGCGCTTCAACATCAGCGGTTGCGGCGCTCGCCCCTTTCACGTCGACATTTCGTGGGGGCCGGCGGCGTGCGTTCTTATTGTCGTTTTTGCCGTGAATATCGATGATCAGGCGATATGGATTGGGCAGCAGGAACGCATCGTAGTCCGACAGGTCATCGACTTCGAGCACGACCCGCGTACGCCCCGGCTTGAACTGGGCCACACGAATCTTTTTCAGAAAGCCGTCATCCACGTCGAAGCTCTTCCCTACCAGCGTGGAAGCCAGTTTGGTGTCGCGCAGGTCGAAGAAGATCCGGTCGGGATGGGAAATCCGCTGTGTCCAGAACTTTACTTCGTTTTCCACGTCGATGGCGACCCGCGTGTAGTCGGGCGTAGACCAGTGACGAATTGCAGTGACACGGGGCATCTGCCTGAGTGGCATCTGCGAGGAGTTGCCAGGGGCTGCTGGTTGCGGGCTGGCATCGGCGCGAGCGTCGCCACCGTTTGGTCCCCCGTCAGATTGCGAACTGGTGCGGTTCTCGTTCTCTACCACCTCTTTGACAGCCTTTTTCTTCGAGTCTTTCTTCTCCGCCCTGGCCTCGCGATCGATTTCGACAACGGCCTGCTGGGCATCTTCCGCGAGCCGGTTATGCGGGTAGCGCTTGAGGAAATCCTGGAATACGGCCCGCGCCTGCTGAGGATCGTTCAGGTCATCCTTATAGATTTCGCCGATGGTAAACAGCGCGTCACAGCGATATCTACTCCCGGGATACTCGCGCCGCAGGTATCGGTATTGGACGATAGCTTTTTTCAAAATCGCATCGTCGTCAAAACGCCGGCCCATCTCGACCAGGGTTTCGGCTGCAGCGACTGCGCTGGGATCAGCTTTGGCGGAGGTCGGCGCCCCCAAATAGACGTTGCGATAGGCATTGATGATGCGCTGGTAGTCGCGGCGAGTGCGCTCGCTGTGGGGACGTCCGTTCAATGCCTCGCGCATGCGGTCAGCCGCGGCATAATGGTCGCGTGCCCAGCTTTCGCTATGGCCGTGGCGCGAACGGGCGTACGCCGGCACTGCGGGGATGGCGACTAGCAGAAGCAACGCCCCCCAGCGCAAGCCACGCTGGCTTAATCTTGTGTTCAAAGTCGCCGGTCCGTTACTGTCTCGATCCGTCGTTGCAGTTGAACTGCCGTGACACCTGAGAGACTCTTAAACAGATGCTTAGATTCTAATCCGTGTTGCTGATGTAGAGAACCCCGCGTGCATCTCGTTGAACCCGCACGGGATCGCGGGAGACCCCCGAAGGGGTCAGCTTAAATCCGCCGTTGTACAGGTTCGTGATCCTGCGTACATAATTCTGGGTCTCGCTGAAGTGCGGGATGCCAGCGCTTCGCGCCACAGCTCCTTGTCCAGCGTTGTAGGCCGCGAGGGTCAAATTGACGTCGCCGCCATAGTTTTCCAGCAGATACTTCAGATGACGAACCCCAGCATCCACGTTTTGTTGCGGGTCGAAAGGATTTTTCACGTTCAAACTGCGCGCCGTCTGAGGCATCAGCTGCATCAGGCCCATCGCTCCCGTGCGGGACACGGCGTTGGAATTGAAGTTGGATTCCACCTTGATGACCGCGCGCACCAGGTTCGGATCCACGCTGTGGCGGGCCGCTGCCATGACCACCGCATTATCAATCTCGTCCGCGGACGCCTGGTGCCCACGAGCATTAGCGGCGATGATCTTGGCATTGGCCGATGACGCGGAGTCGCGCCCGAAATACTGCGTGACTTCTTTGGCGGCGGAACGCGCTGCTTGCATGGAGGCTGCGCTCGCACCCGGCACCGGTTTCCAGCGGCTATCCTTGCTGCTCCAATACACCAATGCCGAGCGTTTCGACTGTGAGGTTGGGATCACCCGAGGCTTGGCGGGAGCGTCTTCGTCCACATAGATCTTGCGGCCGTGTTCCTCGGTTGCAGTGATTCCGTGGCCGGGGCTGTCATTTTCGGCGGCCCAGGCTCTGGAAATCGGAAAAGAGGTCGCGATTGTCGTTCCCACCGTCAGCATCAGTGCGAGTTGCAGGCGCTTTCGCATATCCGGGCGTCTCTCCAAGTACTACGACCTTCGCTGGAAGGCTCTGAACAAAGCTAGCCCTCCCGAGTTCTACCCGGAACCTGATGGAGAATCCTACAGCCAGAGTAGGACGATTATAGGCGGGGGTAGAAAGGGCGGCAATCTCTCCGAAGGGAGTAGAACCACCAGAGTAATGCGCGGTAATCGATTGAAACGGAAATGGATTAAGCGACTCAATCGACCCCTGCCCCGAACTCAGAGGTAACCTTTCTGCTGGTTACTCTCAAGAGATAACAACGACTTACCGAACCTTGAGCCCGTATTTTTGGGTCATCGGCGGGACAATACCATTCAAGCGCAGGTACTCGACAAGCTGTCCGTAGTGGTCGGTCATGTGCCAGATCGCAACGACAGAGATGCCGAGTTTCGTGTTCGGTCCGGCATAACGGCCCTCGACACGGTCGACAGCATTGTTGGCCGTGAGCGTGGCGAGCACGCGGTTCGAGTAGTCGAACGAGTCCTTGAGATATTTGATCAACTCCGCTTTGGTTTTCGCCGGATCATGGCCACCCTTTTCGCAGTCTTGGGGCGGTTTCTTGCCCTCAAATTCGTTGAAGAAGGCAAACTGGGCGCAGGCAACGTGCTTCACTTGTTCCCCGAAGCTGCGGACGCCGTCGAACTTGCCGACTACGGGGATGTAGGAATACTTGTCTTCCGGCATGGCTTCAGCGAGTCCTATAAAATTGCCTTCCGCGAACTGGAGCGTGCCGCTGACGCTTTCCGCGATGGACTTGGGAACGTCATCCGGGTGGGCGGCTTCCTTCGTTGCTGAGTTCTGTGCCGTTCCAGATTTCTCGACAGCAGAGAGGGCGATGCCACACATCACTAGAAAAGTAGCGACACGAACAAGGCTCATTACAGCCTCCGGTATTCAGAAAAGGATATGTGAAGCCACGCAGGGAAGTCGAACTTGCGGACTCTTCGGTCGGGTGGTTCGGAAGGCGTCGAATTGCGCTTCAGCGGCTCAGGACAGCATCTCATCACGGATGTAGTCGCTAAAAGCGCCCCATTCGCACGCGGACGACTGCTGGTTTCTCGTGGAAGGAAAGGCCACGGTCCGTTTCATCCCCGTTCCACAGCTTGGTGGGTTTCCACGCGCCATTCTCATAAGATCCCTGTTCCGCATTCAGGATCAGACTGCGCATCCACGGCAACTTTCCCGGCAAATGAAAGCTCATGCTGGCATCCACACCTGTCACGAGAAATTCGTCCGGCCCCAATTGCGCGATTAAGGCAGAGCCATGAGCATCCTTTGTGCCCGGCGCGCGACGGCCGTCGGGCTGGGGAAATCCAAATGCAACCGTAGCCTGCCACGCGCCAAGATCTACATTCTGCGTAGTCTGCCCCGGTTCTTCCACTGCAGTCTTGACCTTGCCCTCAAATTCCAGTTGAGCAATCTCGCGGCTCATGGGCGCGAGCAGAGCAAAATTCCGCGCATGCGCTTTCCACGGCTCGTCCCCGAGAATGTTCCAGCCGGATTGATCCACGCCGAACGGCGAGAAACCGATTGCGCCCTCTCCCAGAGCGTAGAACAGGAACTTTCCGAAGCTATCGCCCCGTCCGGTCTCGGGGATCCAAACCGGATTGTCCGGACGGTGATAGGCTGACATGGTCTCGCGGTAGAAGGCTGAGTCATCGGCGTATATATCCGGCCCGATCATCTCAATCGAAGGCGCCAGCTTCCGCCACAGCCCCACCATCTTCTGCACTGCACCCCCACTCGGGTATCCAATGCCCGGCGTGTCCAATTGCCGCTGCGGCAGTTCCGCCGGCGGATAATCGATCCACACGTTGATGTAGTACGGGATGGGAAACTCGGCTTTCGCAGCGGCCGCGATCTCGTTGACGTATTTGGCCTGATAGTAGAGCTGGAAACTTTCGTCTGCATCGCCTGGAAAAACCTGGCTCCAGGTTCCCGCTTTCTTTCCCGCAGCAGTTAGCATTTCCGCCGGAACATTCCCCGTAAACAGGCGGTTGGCCTCTGGCGAGTTGTCGCGCACGCTTCCAATGTTGCCGGACTCGTTTTCAACCTGGATCAGAATTACCGTGTGCTGTTCCCCATCCACTTGCTTCAGGTGGCGGGCCAAATTCACCAACGCAGTCTTGTCAGCCTCTAGCGTGTTACGCGAGATCGGGGAGAGGACATCGATCGGCTCGCCATCCGGACGCATGACGTGCGGAAAACGTTTCGAATCCATCTTCACCCAGGAAGGTACGTAATGCATGTTGCCGTTCTTCCAGGTGCCAAACCAAAGCAACACAAGTCGAAGATTATGGGAGCGAGCGCCCTCGAGAATCTGATCTACATTGGTGAAATCGAAATGGCCCTCCTGCGCCTCGACCTGCTCCCAATACACGGGAGCCTCAACGGTATTGGCGTGCAAAGCAGCCATCGATTCCCAAACCTGCGGCAACTCACTCGGCCATGCGCTGGAGTTGTGAATCTGCCCGCCCAGAATCAAATAGGGACGACCGTCTACCATGAGGGCATAGCGGCCGTCCTTCTGCACCAGTTTGGGGACTTCCGCTCCATTGGCAAACTTGGAAGCAACGAGAATGAGCAAGCTTGTAAGCAGAAGACTCGACAACCGCTGAGGAACATTAAGGCTCATAAAAGCATCACCCTCCCCGGGGATATCATCCTGCAACCCTACTTCTCCAGCGCCGCAGCAAACGCGTCCAGCGACAACGAGCGCAGCAGATTCCGCCGCATTCCGCGCTCGACCTCCGCCAACCGGTCCGAAGCCGCGGTGATCCAGGCGAAATCCGCAGACTCGGCCAACTTCTTCAATTCCGACCCAACGTCTGTATTCCGGATCAACTCCGGCGCCTCCGAGTCGATGAACACCAGATCGCGGAGCAACGAATACAGCGTGCGGATCAGCGCCTCTATCTTCTCCCGCCCTTCTGCTCCCGGACGATAAGACTCAGTGACCTTGAACAGCTCGCTATGTTCTCCGCCCCGCAAGGCCGACCGGAGAATCGCGAGCGCGTGGTCCCGTGCCGCCGTATATGCCTCCAGGTTGAAGCCGCGCGCCCGGCCCACCGCTCCCTCGCTGAGCCGCGCTACTAGCGCCACCTGCGACGGTTTCCACTCCGGATGATGCTTGGCCAGATCTTTTTCAATCTCGTCAGTAGACAGCGCGCAAAGGGTAAACACCATGGAGCGCGAGCGGATTGTCGGCAGCAACTCGCCGGCGTTCTCAGTCAGCAGAAAGATGGTGGCGAACTCCGGCGGCTCCTCCAGCACCTTGAGCAAGGAGTTCGCCGCCTCTTTCATAAATGCGGAGTCGGTAAAGATGTACACCCGTTCCCTGCCCTCCCCTGGACGGTAATAAATGGTCTCAATGACGCGCCGCACCTGGTCCACCTTGATCATCATCTGCGGCGGGTCGGGTGGAATCACCAGCACATCGGGATGCGTCTGCACGAAGATGCGGGTTTCTTTCTTGTCGGTCTCGCGCAGGTTCTCGCGGGCTTCGACTGCCTCTGTAAAACGGGTCTCCAGATCGCAAGCCTGTTCTATTCGCGCGCAGTTGGCACACTTGCCGCAGAAATCAGGGAGGCCGTCGCTCTGCGGACGATCGAGGCAGTTCATCGCCCGAGCCAGCATCAGCGCGAGCGTGTACTTACCACACCCGTGACTTCCGGCCAGCACAACGGCATGTGGAAAGTGATCGCGCGCCAGCATCTCGCGCAGGCGGCGAACTGTCTCGGGGTTGCCGTGAAAGTCAGAAAACATATTGAGCAGCTAACTCAGGGCTGTGTGCTTTGAGCGAACAGTCCCTCTCCGCCTGTTCTATTGGCATTCCAGCATAATGCCAACTCCGATCGAGAATTACTCCTAGTTCATAGCTCGTAGCTAGATCTTCAATTTCTTCTGTACTACTTCCCGAATCTTCTGATGCGTCTGACCTGGGGTGCCGCGCGCATCCACGGTTACGACTCGTCCAGGCTCCCGCTTGGCGATCGCTGCGAAACCATCGCGCACGCGCCCAAAGAAAGCTCGCGTTTCCTGCTCGAAGCGGTTCTCGTCATGACTACGGGCACCGTTCTTCGCATCACGTCTATTTCTCCGCCGCGCACGGTTCACACTGGCCTGCGCATTCGAGTCGAGCAGCAATGTGAGATCTGGATGCAAATTCCCGCACAGTACCCCATGCAACTCCCGCACCGCCTCACTTCCCAGCCTGCGTCCGCTTCCCTGATAAGCCTCGGTGGAATCGGTGAAACGATCACACAGGACGATGCTGCCGGATGCGAGGCCCGGTTCAATGACCTCGGCAATGTGCTGTGCACGCGAGGCGAACATCAGGGCCATCTCCGCGCGCGGGTCGAGGCCGGCGGTACCGGAATCCAGCAGCACCTTGCGGATTTTCTCTCCGGTGGCAGTCCCGCCCGGTTCGCGGGTCTCGACGACCTTGTACCCGGCGCCGCGCAGCGCGGCTGCGAGCTTCCGCATTTGCGTGCTCTTGCCGCTGCCATCGAGGCCTTCAAATGTGATGAATTTTCCGCGCCGCGACATTCAGCGGAATCATAACAGTCTGCAGACTGTCATGCTGTGAGCAGCCGAAGCAGCCCTGCCGGGATCGCGAGTTCAACTGTACGCCCTCAGTTTCACGCTGCTATAGTCGTAACATCTGCAACACAGTCAAATTTCTTCCGTCGCAATCTGGGAGCCCGCAACAATGAAATTCACGAAAGTGCTGGGGATTTTCTGTGTCTTCCTTTTTTCATTTCTTGGCTGGGCGGCGAATGCCCCCACTGTCATCATCTCGGTGGATGCCACTCATGCTCCTCGAAAAATCTTGCACGCCTCTCTGAAGATTCCCGCCGCTCCAGGCGACCTCACTCTCTACTATCCGAAATGGATTCCGGGGGAGCATGCGCCCGATGGGCCGGTCGTCGATCTCGCTGGATTGTTTTTCAAAGCGAATGGCCAGCCTCTCAAGTGGCGCCGCGATCTGCTGGACGGATTCACGATTCACGTCGACGTTCCCGCGGGCGTGAACCAGATCGATGCCGAACTTGATTTTCTATCTCCCGCAACCTTGGAAAGCGGATTCTCTGCCGGGTCATCCGCAACCGACAAACTCGCCGTCATCAGTTGGAATCAGGTTCTGCTTTATCCCAAAGGCTGGAAGTCGGACGATATCAATTACACGGCCTCGCTGAAACTCCCCGAAGGATGGAAATTCGGCACTCCGCTGCCCATTGCCAGCCAAAGTGGAAACGAAATTCATTTTGCCACTGCTTCGCTCACAACTCTGGTGGACTCCCCCGTGATCACGGGCGAATTCCTGAAAATCGTGCCGCTGGCGCAGGACCCTCTAACCGAAATGGATATTGCCGCCGACAGCGCCGCCGCACTCGAAGCTCCGGCGGAAGTGTGGGATCACTATAAAAGCCTGGTGGAGCAGGCGCAGAAACTCTTCGGCGCGCATCATTACCGCGACTACCATTTTCTTTACACCCTCAGCGACCACGTGGCGCACTTCGGCCTCGAGCATCACGAGTCGGACGACAGCCGTGTGGGAGAGCGCGATCTGGTGGATGAAACTGGGCGCAAGTTATCCGCGTCTCTTCTCCCCCACGAATATGTGCATAGTTGGAACGGTAAGTATCGTCGTCCCTACGATCTGGCGACGCCCGACTACCAGCAGCCCATGCAGGATGACCTGCTCTGGGTGTATGAAGGCCTGACGAACTATCTCGGATTCGTTCTTAGTGCGCGCAGCGGATTGCTCACCACAGAACAGGACCGCGACGATCTGGCCATCACCGCAGCCGAACTCGATCATCTACCGGGACGCGAGTGGCGCAATCTGCAAGACACAGCGGATGCCGCGCCACAACTTTATTTCGCTCCGCAATCCTGGTACTCGTGGCGCCGCGGCACCGACTTCTACAGTGAAGACACATTGAACTGGCTGTGGGCGGACGTCATCATCCGCCAGCAGAGCAAAGGCAAAAAGTCGATTGACGACTTCTGCCACCTCTTCCATGGCGCACCCAGCACGGGTCCCGCGCTTAGGACCTATACGTTCGATGACGTAGTGAACGCCCTTAACGAAGTCGTGCCCTACGATTGGCGCAGCTTCTGGACCGATCGTCTTACCAACCACGGCCCCCGTGCGCCGCTGGGTGGCATCGACGGCGGCGGATGGAAGCTCATCTACAACGACACTCCTTCGGAAATGATGAGTGCCGCGGGCGGGATGTTCCACTTCGTCCCTGCCGGATTGGCGCTCGGCCTTTCCGTGCGTGAGGACGGCGGTATCACAGATACGATTGAAACCGAAGTCGCCGCCAAGGCAGGCATCGGTCCCGGGATGAAAGTAGTGGCTGTCAACGGCCGCCGCTTTTCTCCTGATATCCTGCGGGATGCGATCAAAGCGGCCAAAGGCAGCAGCACGACCATCGATCTGCTGGTGGAGAATACTGACTACTACAAGACCTACAAGCTCGATTACCACGAAGGAGAAATGTATCCTCACTTGGTTCGAGACGAATCCAAGCCCGATCTGCTAACCGAAATCCTGACATCGAAGTAACGGGGTGCCCCACCCTTCCCGCGTTGTTGGCGGGAGGGTGGGGAGGTTGACTTCCTCTCCTGCGATACAATCGCACGGCTATGACCCTGCTACGCGGCGCCACACTCGCCCTCTTCCTTCTCTCGAACGCGAACGCACAATCGATCTCAGGTTTCACTGCCAAGTCCGCCGCCCGCGAAGCCGATATCGAATCCAAGTTCAAATCCATCCCAAGCCCCGACGAAGCACGCCGGCAGCACCGCATCTTCACGCAGGAACCCCATGTCGCGGGCTCGAAGCGCAACAACCAACTCGCCGAATACATTCGCGATGAGTGGAAGAAGCAAGGTCTCGAGGACGTCGTTATCCGCCGCTACGACGTGTATAGCTCGAATCCGAAGAGCACCTCGCTGGAGATGATCGCGCCCACACACTATCAGGCAGGGCTGCGTGAAACCCCGCTCGACGGCGATCCTGATACGAAAAACCCGGCGATCAGTAGCGCATGGCTGGGCATGTCGATTTCTGGAGAAGTCACCGCACCGCTGGTCTACGCGCACAGCGGTAATCCGGAGGATTACGATCTGCTGCGCAAAAACGGGATCAGCGTGAAAGGAAAGGTTGTACTGGTGCGCTACTCGAATCCGTATAGCTATCGCGGATTCAAGGCGCTTACGGCGCAGCGCGAAGGAGTAGCCGCACTTCTTATTTACAGCGATCCTGCCGAGGACGGTTACAAGCAGGGCAAGGTAGATCCCGATGGGCCTTGGGGTCCCGAGTATCACATTCAGCGCGGGGCGATCACCTACGACTTTATGGTTCCGGGTGACCCCCAAACTCCTGGCTGGGCCTCGGTCCCCGGTGCAAAGCGCATTCCGATTGCAGAAGCCGTCTCCGTGCCCAAGCTTATGGCGCTACCGCTTTCCTGGCACGACGCGAAGCCTCTGGTCGAGAACCTGGACGGCCCCGTTGCTCCGGACAACTGGCAAGGAGGATTGCCGATTCAATACCACCTTGGCGGCGATCGCGTGAAAGTCCATCTCAAAATTGAAATGGATAACGGCACTCAGCCCTATTACGTCGTGGAAGGCCGCATTCGCGGCTCTGATCTGCCCGATGAATGGGTAGTACTCGGCAATCACCGCGACGCCTGGGTTTTCGGCGGAGTCGATCCCTCCAGCGGAACTGCTTCGATGATGGAGCTCACGCGCTCCCTGGGGGAACTGAAGAAGCAAGGCATTCGCCCGCGCCGCACTCTCGTGATCTGCAGTTGGGACGGCGAAGAGGTGGGCCTTACCGGATCCACCGAATGGGGAGAGCAGTTTACAAATGACCTGCGGACGAAAGCGGTAGCCTACATCAACGTCGACGAGGCCTCCTCCGGTCCCAACTTTCACGGGCAAGCTGTCGCCTCGCTCGCCCCCATGCTGGCGGAAACCACGCGCTCGCTGCAGGATCCGTCGGGGAAAAGTCTCTACGATGCGTGGAAGGCGACCCTGGAACGGGAACGGGCAGAAGGCAAACAGACCGGCCAAATGAACGATTCCGGGATTGCGTCAACCACGCTGGCGGACACGCGCATCGGCAGCGGTTCGGATCATACGGTGTTTCTCAATTTCATCGGTATGCCCGTGATCGGACTCCAGTTCGACGGAGACTACGGCGTTTACCACTCTGCTTATGATGATTTTTACTGGATGAACCACTTCGGGGATCCGGGATACCGCTATATCACGCTGATGAGCCAATTGTGGGGAGTGACAGCTCTGCGCCTGGCGGATGCGGATTTACTCCCCTTCGATTTCGCCAGTTACGCCAGCAATGTCCGACAGTTTGTTAATGACCTGACAAAAGGTAGAGACATGAGCAGACTGGATCTCACAGGCGTGCGAGAGGAGATTGAGAACCTCGAGAATGCGGGGAAACAACTGAATGAGACAATAAGCCACAAGCTGGCGTCAGGCGCCATCGATTCCAAAGCCGCCACAGAACTGAATCACGGGATGATGCAGGTCGAGCGCAACTGGCTCAATCCTGACGGCATTCCAGGGCGTCCATGGTTCAAACATATTTTGTATGGAGCGCGTTACACCTACGCTCATCTGGAACTGCCCGGCCTGACGGAAGCAGTGGAGAAACAGGATTGGCCCACGGCAAAGCAGCAGGCAGAAATCTTGCGGCGCGCCATCGGAACCAATACGAAACTGCTGAATCAACTCGCGCAGGCAAAGTAAGCCAAAAAGAAACTGCAACGTCTTCGGAGTCTGGGCTAGCAAGAAGATCACGAGTACAAGAGAACAGAGGGTGCCCCGTCCTTGTCCCGTCGATTTTGGCGGGACAGGGAGGGGAATTTGACTTTCGGGCTCAGCCCCAGTTGAAGGGGCTGACCCAAACCTGGTGCAAAGGAACGGATGTGAACTGCCCAATTCCTACTTCTCTTTGATCTCCCGCTCCATAACCTTGCGAAGCGCGCTGTTGATGCGAGTCTGGTAGCGGCTTCCTTCTTTCTTAAACCAGGCCAGGACGTCGGCGTCGAGTCGCAACGTCACCGGTTTTTTTATTGGCCGATACAAATCCGCAATCCTGAGGGTTTGCAAGGAGAAAGACTTCTTTTTCTTACCTTCGGGAGACGCGGCCGCGTTCAGGTCCTTGCGCCGTTGGCTTCGCGTACTCGGATTCCGGGTTTTCGGACGGCTGACCGAGGCTCTTGCGCCGGCCGCCCCACCCCGCACCGTTCCTTCATTGCTTGCAAGTCGTTGCTTTCTAGTCATTTATGGCGTACCAATGAACACGTACGTACAGTTTTGTACATGGAAATGTTCCTGCAGGAACACGTCCACTGGGCGTTTACGAAATTACTCATCCCGCGAGGTCTTCAGTCATAAACACCTCGGATTCAACTGTTTGCGCAGAGTCTTCATCCATGAACGCGAACGCCCCCTGGGGCACGGGATTCTGCCAGACCGGAGCGAACGATTGCCGGTGTAGTGGGGTTGGCCCCAGTCCCCGCAGGGCAGCCAGGTGCTTCGGCGTGCTGTATCCCTTGTGCGCAGCCAGGCCGTACGCCGGAAACACAGCATCCCACTCGCGCATGATCCGATCGCGCTCCACTTTAGCGAGAATCGATGCCGCCGCGATGGAAGCGGAGAGAGCGTCGCCATGAACGATAGACTTTTGCGGCAGGTCGCAATCGATTTTTACCGCATCAATCAGCAGATGATCGGCCGCCGGAGAGAGGTGCATCACGGCCTCGCGCATAGCCTTCCGGGATGCCTGGTAGATGTTGATCTGGTCGATGCGAGCCGCGTCCACGGCTGCAATGGCCCACGCAATTGCGTGCTGGCGAATCCTTTGCGCCAGCACTTCCCTGCGCTCCGCTAGCAACAGCTTGGAATCGCGCAATCCCCGCATCCGATACGCCGGATCGAGGATTACTGCGGCCGCCACGACGCAGCCAAACAACGAACCGCGTCCCACCTCGTCCACCCCAGCCACAAACCGCGCGCCGGATTCCCACGCGTTCTTTTCGTATCGCAAAGTACAGCGCAGTTTTTTCAGCAATCGCAACTTGGCGGCGGATGGGGACAAAGTGCGCGCGTCGGGAGAGTTCAGTACGGAGGCCTTCATGCGAGAACCTGTGGTTGTTTCCATCTTGACCGAGCACGACGAATCGCGCAAGCGAAGATTCGGACACATGGAAATCGCAAGTTCTTTTTGATTGCGTGCGGCCATTTGGTAACCGCGGCGCGGTTACGGAGGGCCCATTGTGCAGGTGAACGGTCATTGTTAACTTTTTCCTACGAGGAAGCTAGCTTTGCAGAACATCGATCATCAACCAGACGCTCCGTTGCGACACGAAAAGATGGTGCACGCAGCTCTGCCTGTGCGCTGGACGCCGCTGAATGGCGAAAGCCGCGCATCCTGCCAACTGGCCTGTACCTACGATATTCACGCCACCGGAGCGCGTCTGGTGGGCTCTGGCAAGGTCACTCTCGGCGACCTGATCATGGTGGAGCGCGGACGGAACAAGTCGCTCTGCCAAGTTACTTGGGTCGGCGATCCAAGTTCTAATTTGCGCGGGCAGTTTGCAGTACAGTGCGTGGAAGGCAAACCGCCTTGGGAAGAAGAGTGGCGACAGACAAAGGAAGTATTCGAGCCTCTGGATGCGGAGATGTTGTATCGTCCCCGTATCGAACCGCTGATGATGCAGTCGCAGTCGAACCGCCGGCGTCGTCCGCGCTTTCACGTCGAAGGGCAAGCCGAAGTCATCGAAAGAACACAGCGTGGAGGCGGAGAGGTGGACCAGATCTCCGAACTTGGCGCGCGGATCTCCGCGACCGATTTGCTGCGGCCAGGAACCGATTTCCGATTGATGTTGAATCTCTTCGATATAAACCTTGCTCTGAAAGCACGGGTCAAATACCTGGTAAATAATTTCGGGATGGGTGTGGAATTCCAGGAAATCAGGCGTGGCGATCGTCCTCTGCTCGGATACGTGCTCAGCCGGGTGAAACAAAGCCGGATCGAAGATTTCGTTGACGTCGAGGTCGTCGCCGAGCACGCACTCGCCGCATCACTGGTGTAAGGTCTTTCCAACGCCAGCATGCTATGCTTCGGCGCATGCATCCACAGCGGGGCCTTCTCTGTATCTTGATTGCACTTTTTTGCTGCGCACCCTCGGTCGATGCCCGCGTCATTCGCGTGGAAATTGCTTCGCGAACTGATGTTCTGAAGGGAGCAGCGTTCGGTACGACGGGAGCCTACGAGCGACTGACTGGCCGCGTTTACTTTTCGGTTCCGGTAGACAATCCCCATAACAGCCGCATCGTGGATCTCAAGAATGCTGTAAACCTGAAGCATGGCGAAGTGGAGTTTTCCGCGGACTTCGTCGCACTCCGTCCGAAGGACCCGCACAAGAACAACGGATCCATGCTGCTGGAGAATCCCAATCGCGGGCACAGCCGCATTCTTGCGCTGGTGGATGGAGGCGATTGGGACGCCGCCAGCGATGCTGGAGATGGATGGCTTCTGCGGCACGGCTTCACGTACGTGAGCCTGGGCTGGCAGTGGGATGCGGCAGGAGATGATGCTCTGCGGCTCTATGCTCCAATCGCAAAAGAAAATGGGAAAACGATCACGGGATTGCTACGCGGCGACCTGATGCCTTCAAAAACAATGCCTGAGATCCCTCTCGGGCACCTCATCCTGGGAAACATCGGAGGCACGGAATACCCGGTAGCAAATCCGGATGATCAGCGCAATGTGCTGACCGTCCGCGACTCCCGCGATGCACCACGAACTGTGATCCCGCGCTCAGAGTGGCAATTCGCGCACACGGTCGACGGCAAGCTTACGCCCAGTAACCGGCACATTCACATCAACGGCAACTTCCAACCAGGGAAAATTTACGAATACGTTTATGTCGTTGCTGATCCCGTCGTTGCAGGACTGGCCTTTGCGGCGGTGCGCGATTTCGCTTCCTATGCCAAGCATGCTTCTGGCTCGATTACTCCTGTCGAGCGCGTCCTTGCGGAAGGCATCTCCCAGAACGGACGCTTTCTTCGCAATCTTCTCTACCAGGGCTTCAACGCTGATGAGGACGGCAAGATCGCTTTGGATGGAGTTCTCGCGCACGTGGCCGGAGCAGGGCGTGGAGACTTCAACTACCGTTTCGCGCAGCCTTCGCGGGATGCGCAACCCACTTCCTCGGTATTCTTTCCAACCGATATTTTTCCCTTCACTGACCAGCCGGAGAGGGACCCACTCACTGGCGAAAGCGGCGGGTTGCTGGATCGAGCCGCGGCTGAGAAGGTCGTCCCCAGGATCTTTTTCTCGAATACTTCGTATGAATATTGGGGCCGGGCTTGCGCGCTGATCCATAGCAGCGCCGATGGGAAGCAGGACGCGCCAATCTCGGACCACGTTCGCATCTATCACTTCACGGGAGAACAACACTTTCCCGGCCTGTGGCCACCGGCGAGGGGAGAAGGGGATTTGCTCGGCCAGGAACCGGAGTCTCCGCTCGCGATTCGATACTTCTGGCGCGCGATGATCGCCAACATGGATGCGTGGGTGCGCAGCCAGACGCTGCCGCCTCCCAGCAGCTATCCCAAAATTGCTGACGGAACACTGGTTGCATTGCCGGATTATGCTTTCCCTGTCATCCCGCATGTCAACAAACCGCACGAGGCAAATAGCGGCACGCGACTGGATTTCGGAGCGAACTGGCGTGACGGAATCTTGAGCATCCAACCTCCAAAAGTGGGCGAGCCTTTCCCGGTGCTGGTGCCGCAAGTGGATGCGGACGGGAACGAGCGTGACGGAGTGAAGTTGCCCGAGATCACAGTGCCTTTGGCGACCTACGCCAGTTGGAATCTGCGCGACCCGTCGATCGGCGCACCGGATCAGCGGGTATCTTTTGAGGCGTCCTATATTCCGTTTCCGAAAACCGCCGCGGAACGGCAGGCTAGCGGCGACCCGCGACGATCCATCGCAGAACGATACTCAGGCCGCGAAGACTATCTCACTAGCTACACAAAAGCTGTAGACGATCTGGTCAAACAACGCTGGATTCTCCCGGAAGATCGCGACGCAGTTCTGGCGCGCAGCGAGGAAGAATGGGCCGAGGCGACGCAGTGAGATTCGACAAAGCTGCGGAGGTCGGTTATTGAGAGCAAGCCTCAGCGGCTGAAGCCGCGTGGGGGAAGTCGTGCTCTTCCAAAACGCGTGCCCAATCAGAATTCTTCCGCAGCGTCTGAAAATCGTGCTCTTCCTGGTCCGCGAGCTGCCGGGTAAGCAATTAGTGCTCTGACGCTGCGGTTGCGGCGGTTGCCGGATTGATCTCGTACTCCGGGTGCGGCGCACCCATCATCCATTTGTCGAACCATCCCACGATGTGATCGAGACGCTCGATGCGGTGCCAAGGCTCGCCGGAGCGAGAGAGTTCATGCGTTTCGCGCGGGAAAACAACCATGGCAGTAGGACGCTTGAGGTACTTCAGCGCACGAAACAGTTGCTCGCCACCGGAACCCTGCGGAGTGCGGTAATCGGATTCGCCCAGTACGAATAAAACGGGCGTGTGAATGTTCTTCACGAAGGTGATGGCTGAGCGGTTGTTGTAGTCCTGGGGATCTTCGAAGGGAGGGGCTTTGAACCAGTTGGGCTGGAATAGAGTGAAATCCGCGGTGTACCACCACGACGCCCAATTGGAAATATCGCGTTGCGATACAGCTGCGGCGAAGCGGTCGGTGTGAGTAATCGTCCAATTAGTGAGTACTCCGCCGCCGCTGCCTCCAGTGACCCCAAGTTTCTTTTTATCGATATAACCACGCTTTAGCAGTTCGTCAACTCCGACCATCAAGTCGCGATAATCATCGCCTGGATAGTGATACTGGATGATGTTGCCGAATTCCTGGCCGTAGCTGGTGGAACCGCGCGGATTCACATAGAGAACCACATAGCCCTTGGCAGCCATCCATTGAAATTCGTGGTCGAAGACCCAACCGTAAGCGGCATGCGGACCGCCGTGAATGTCGAGAATAAGCGGATACTTTTTGTGCGCAACGAAATCCGGCGGTTTCTGAATCCAGCCCTGAATGCGCTTGCCATCGAAACTTGTGTAATTAATTTCCTCGGGAGAACTCAGATTGAGCTGTGACCACAACTTCCCGTTGAAATCCGTGATGCGGTTCTGGGTTCCCTCAGGCGAGACGACAAAAATATCTCCGATCATCACTGGGGTGGATATGAGCGCAGCGATCGTGCCGGCATCTCCGCTTAGTGAAAAATCCAGCACTGCCTGGTCGCCGCGAGTCACTTCGGTGATGGTCCCGCTCTTCGCATCGACGCGCACGAGGGGGGTACGCCCTTGCTTTTCGACAGTATCAAATAGCGAACGACCGTCGGCGGCCCAGTAAAGCGAGCGTCCATGCCCGCCCCGCGGAGCGGCATTGTCGCCGAAAACCGAGCTGCCCATGTCGAAGTCGTAGGTGGCGGTCAGGTTCCTGGGCTTCGCGTCCTTCGCAGCGTCCATCACCCACAAATCAGGCTGCGAGTAAGATCGAACTGGCTGCGAAACAGAGCCGTGGAATGCGAACTGGCGTCCATCCGGGCTTAGACTAAGATCGCGAACATACATCGGAATCGTGGCCTGCTTTTCCGGATTTCCTCCCGCGGACGAGACCGAATAAATATCTGTGCTGGGAAGGTCGTAATAAGGCTCGTCCGTGCGCTGCGTAAGGAAATAGATGCGGGAACCGTCGCTACTCCAGACGATGTCCCCTTCATCGTAATTGCCGCTGGTTAACTGGACGGGCTTGCCAGATGATTCGGCCGCTTGGCGCACATCCACCACCCAGAGGTGGCTGTGGCGCTTGGGATCGAGGTAGCCTTCATCGTTATCGCGGTAGATGGCGCGGCTGATGACGTGAATATCAGATTCGTGTTCGCTGTCCGCGCTGCGCTCGTCCTTCTTCTTCCTCTCGGCTTTCTGAATGTCCTCCGCCGTAGTCTCACTCACGAACGCGATGCGCTTTCCGTCGGGCGACCAGACTGCGCCGGACGCGCCTTTGGGCAAATCAGTGAGTGTGCGAGCCTCGCCGCCTGCGAGGGAAAGCAGCGCGAGCTGGCTCGGCTTCGGCTTGCCGGCTTCGTCCTTTTCTCCGGCTCGGACAAACACAAGATACGTGCCATCCGGGGACCAGCGAGGCTGCGCGTCATGCTTGCCGTTAGTCATGCGCATGGGAACTTCGCCGCCGCGGCTCGCGGCGACCCAGATCGAAGTCTCGTATCCCGTACGCTTCTCATCGCAGTTCACGCGCGTGAAGGCGACCTTCGTACCGTCGGGGGAAAGCTGGGGATTGGCGACCCATACGAACTCGAATAGATCTTTTTCTGTGATCAGGCGCTTCTGGGAACTGGCGGGCTGTGGAGCCTGTGCTGCTAAGGAGCTGACGGTGGCGATCAACAGAATACAGAGCCAAGTCTTCATGCGTTTCCTTCATGCCTCGATAGAGGGCGCCGCGAGTTTGCATTTTCCTGAGATGCCTGTCAACTATCCAGATGTGGTCTGCGCGAAGCTTGTTTGATTAAGCCCGTTTGACCGACGTGCTGCGAGATGATACTTTCCGCCCCATGGCTACAGCGGGACGTGTCACGGAAATGGGCCTGGATTCCAGTGCGGAGCTCCCTCGAAAATTAGGGTTCTTCGACGCGCTTTCCATCGTTGTGGGAATCATTATTGGGGCGGGAATCTTCCTGGTACCGAATCTGGTGGCACGCGAACTGCAATCGCCTGTCTGGATTTCAGGAGTCTGGGCGTTTGCCGGCGTGATCTCTTTTTTTGGAGCGCTGGCCTGTGCCGAGCTGGGCACTGCGTTCCCGGCCACTGGGGGGCAATACGTTTTCCTGCGCGAGATCTACGGCCCGCTTATCGGCTTTCTCTGCGGCTGGTCGATGTTTGCAGTGGCGCGCACCGCTCAGGTTGCATGGCTAGCCGTCACGCTGTCCTTGTACGTCGCGTACTTCGTTCCCATGTCCAATAGCGCGGCCAAGTTCCTGGGCCTCGGCGCCCTCGCGCTTTTCACTGCCATCAACTATTGGGGGGTGAATGCGGGTGCATTCGTACAAAAGGTTTTCACGATGGCGAAGGTTGCGGGATTGCTGCTGATCATTGCAACCGCCTTCTTTTGGTATGGCAAAGCCGGCGCGGTGCACACAGCGCATAGCGGCGGATTTTCTTTAAACCACTTCGGCGTGGCGCTGATCGCCTGCGTGCTGGCCTGCGACGGATGGGTGCAACTCAGTTTTGTGGCGGGGGAGATTCGAAATCCACGACGCAATATTCTGTGGGCGCTCGCCATTGGATCGGCGGCTTGCACGGCAGTTTACGTGCTGGCGAATATTGCCTATATGCGCGTGCTTTCCATTCCGGAGATCGCGGCCAGCGAACACGTGGGGGCGAGTGTAGCCGAGCGCGTCATGGGACACGCGGGAGGTGCGATTGTTTCGGTCATCATTGTGATGTCCATCATCGGAACCCTGAATGGCTGCTTTCTCACCAGTCCACGAATTTATTTTGCGCAAGCGCGCGATGGCCTGTTCTTCCGAAAGTTTGGCGAAGTACACCCCAGGCATCAGACCCCTGGATTCGCAATCGTCGCGCAGGCACTGTGGGCGGCGGTATTGCTGATCAGCGGCTCTTATGAGTCGCTGCTGGACTACGCGATGTTCGCCATCTGGCTCTCGTATGGCTTTATGGTGGCGGGCGTGATTGTTCTGCGAATCAAGCGGCCTGGGCTGGTTCGCCCGTACCGGATGTGGGGATATCCGGTGACGCCGATCCTGTTTCTGCTGATCACGACCTGGTTTCTGGGCAATATGATCGTGAGCCGTCCCGTACCGTCGCTCGCGGGGCTGGGATTGATTCTGACCGGCGTGCCGATTTACTTCGCCTGGGCTCGGCAATACAAAGCTTCGCTCTCCCAGCGACGGGAATCCTGAGCCGAAGCATTTTAGAGCAACCCATCCCGTAGGTCGCTGCCGCGCCCCTCCGCTTCACCCACGCTTTGACGAAAGCCGGGTCTATCCACCCCGACCGCTACGATGACACTGATAACAGTTGATGCTGTTGTAGACGTAACCCGACACCCTCTCGTGACGGAAGTTGGCGGCGTTGTTGCCGCCATGGCAACCGGTGCACTGGAAGACCGCGTAGTCATTTGAATTTATATGGCACGTGGCACAAACATTGTTCGCGTTTCCGTGACTGGTCGGGAACTGCGTGTATTGCGAGTGGTTGAATGTCGCACCAGTCCAGGCACTCGTGTTGTGGCAGCTCTGGCAGGTGGTGGGGAAGAACTGCGGTTGCGCCGCATGGCCTGGATTCGTGCTGTTGTTGTAATCCGCCTGGTGACAGCCGATGCAGAGCGTTGGCAAAGTCGTGTAGTTGCCGTTGACGTGGCAATCTGAGCATTGCCGCGGCGGCACCACGTGCGATCCGGTCAGCGGGAATGGGGTGTTGTTGTGGTTGAACGTAGAATCCGTCCAGGCCACTGTGTCGTGGCATACCGCGCATGTTGTCGGGAATCCGGCCGCCGCGTGCGCGGGATTATTGGTGGCGGCGTAATCCTTCTGGTGGCACGAGTAGCATTGCGTGCTATTCAGCGCGTAGTTGTTGCTGATGTGGCAATCCGTGCACTGGCGCGGGGGCACCGTGTGCGAGCCGGTCAGGGGGAAACCCGTGGCCGAGTGGTTAAACTTGCCATGGCTCCAAAGCACAGTATCGTGGCAGCTTTCGCAAGTGGTGGGGAATCCAGTATGGGGAACAGGAGTGGTCGCGCCAGCATAATCTTTCTGGTGGCAGGAGTAACACGCCGTGCTATTGAGGGTGTAGTTGTTATTGATGTGGCAATCGGTGCACTGCCGTGGGGGCGCCGTGTGCGATCCGGTCAGCGGGAATCCGGTGCTGTTGTGGTTGAACGTCGCATTCTGCCAGGAACTGGTGTTGTGGCACGAGCCGCAAGCCTGCGGGAAGTTCGAACTCACGTGGTTTGGATTCGTCGTACCCTGGTAATCCTTCAGGTGACACGTAACGCAAGCCGTGTTGTTCAAATTGTAGTTGTTGTTCACATGGCAATCGGTGCATTGCCGAGGAGGCACGGTGTGCATGCCGGTCAATGGAAAAGCCGTCAGGGAATGATTGAACGAGGCATTCGACCATGATGTTGTGTTGTGGCAGAGATTACAACTCTGCGAGAACGCGGCGGAAACGTGATTGGGATTTGTGGCCGCCTGATAATCCTTCAGATGGCAATTCACGCAAGCCGTGCTGATGAGGTTGTAATTGTTGTTGATATGGCAATCGGCGCACTGCCGCGGAGGCACGGCGTGGCCGGCGGTCAGGGGAAATCCGACAGAGCCGTGATCGAACTTGGCGTTCAGCCAGTTGTCAGTTCCGTGGCAACTATCGCAGGTGGTGGGAAAATTGGCTGGGACGTGGTTGGGGCTTCGGGTCGCCTGGAAATCGGACACGTGGCACGAAGAGCAAGCCGTGGACATCGTCTGAAAGTTGCTGGTGACAGCGCCCTTGTGGCAGGAATCGCAATCCACCACGGCGTGCGCTCCGGTCAGGGGAAAGCGGTTATTATGCTGCTCAATCTGCTGCATTGAGACTTGCCAGCCGCGCACCGTGTGGCACTGTTCGCAGTTCGCCCCCAGTTGCCGCTTGTGAATATCCGCATGGCAGTCCTGGCATCGTTGTCCTACATTTGTGAACACTGGCTTGACGTGGCACTGGGTGCAATTGACCGCCTGGTGCAAGCCGCGGAGCGGGTATCTTGTCTAATTGTGATCGAATTCAGGAACCGCACGGATCGGCCTCCAGCCCTCCGCGGTATGACAGTTCTGACAGGGAACGCTGAGATTGCCGTGCGGACTGTGCGTACCTGTGGATTCCTGTGCTGGCGCAGTTCCCGGGAGACCGGAAAAGGCGAGGAATAGCACAGCAACGAGACTCAGGACACACCCCGAACCAAACATGATCCGCCCCCTGCCCGGCCGCCGACACTTTACAAGAAAACGGTAGGAAGAAGAATGACGAGGGACAAACTCCGACTATTTAAAATAGAGGCTCGAACGCCCGACGCGGGGTGTCCCGACACAACATCGCGTGGGTCCATCGGACAGATTCGCTCGAGTTTACTATTGCTATGAGTCAAGCGTGAGTTGTTTGCGTTGCCTCGCGTTCGTGCCTTGTTCGATAAATGTTCAAATATTTGAACGCGGTGTACTCTAAAGCTAATCGGACAATCCTTAGCAAGCGACAGTACCGCCGTAATACAAGGTAATGAGGTTTGAAGTTCCGGCCTGGAATCAACAGCATGGCGCAATCAACCATCGGTCGCAGTGACGTCGCGCACACTTGCAGATATCGTTCGGAGTTTGTCCTGAAGGGGAGTTGCACGTCGAATGGACACTTTCCTGCGAGCTATAGATCAGCAGAGTCTCCTGATAATGATTGCACTGCGGCTCAAGTTGAACAGGTTGCCGGAGCCTCCAGCTAACCTCAGATGCACCCGGGTGGCGTTCGACCCGCAGCCGTGCAGAGGCTGCGCGATACCGAGGTTGTGCAGACCCTTCAGGAAGTCGTATCCCATACGACGGATTGTTCGGAACCCCTTGTCTTAGTTGCAGTTGCCCCATTTTAGGGTGCGTAGCTCAAACCGTAGAGCATCGGATTTCTACTCGAAAAACAGGGCGCTGAGGGCGTTGGGCGTTTTAACTGAGGCCTTGATTTTTCAGCGTGAGGTATCGGATTGGGTAACCGCAGTTAGTCGGAGTTCCGCACAAAAGCTGCACAAAATTAAGCCTGGACAAGCGTTGTTTAAACGACAAAGGGGAATTATGCTGTTGATCAGCCTCTGCGGCTGTCATCCACGACACTCCACGTTTATAAGAAACAAATTACTCCTGAAGCTTTCAAAGCGGGCGTGGTCGCAGTTTGAAAAGTCGCTGAGGGGAAAATAGGAGACGAGCCCCGAAGGAGGACAATTCTGTGAGCCAAACGGGCGATCTCGAAACGGACTTAATGAATCGTTTGCAAATGAGGAAACGCGGTCAATCAATCGAGGAGCTTTCAAAGGAACTCAAGAAGCCGCAAGGCGCGATCCTGAGCGTGCTTCAAGCGCTGCGAAAGGAAAACTACGTCGCTTTGAAAGATGGCCTTTGGACTATGGTTCGGCAATGAGCGGGCCGCCAGCGAGAATTGCCGCGTAGTATTCCCGCCAGTCTTTGAAGTAAGGTCACGGGTGCTGCCCGTTCTCAATTGCAAATACATAATCGGAAGCCCGACACTTCACCTTTGCCGCTTAAGCGACTGTGGGGTAGCCCCACTCATCGTAGCCAATCACCCTCGGCAATGTGGCACGTAGTCACGTCGAGCGCCTCCTGGTTCACTAGTCAGTGGGCTCAGGATCCGGCTTCGGCCAAGGCAGTAATTCGAACTCTTTTTTCTTCTCTGGTTTCCCCCAGCCGTACATGTGGAATTGGAACTGTTTCTCTTCTTTGTCGTTCAGCGCTCGATATTCGCCCTTTTCGACGGCAACGACATAAGCCCCGCAAGCAGTCGCAGACGTACAGGCAACGGCCGAAGCGATCGACATGTGGTAGTGATCGCAACCGCAAAGGCAGCCGGAATCGGTCCAAGCGGCGAAGTAATAAAGTGGCGGCGGGAGAGGCATGTGCTGCCTTTCATCGCAAAGTGAGACTTATGTCTCACTTTGGTGTCTCATTTGACACTCCAGTTCGAAATGGGAAATCTAGATAACGACAGTAACTTCAGTTGAGTGACTTATAAAAAGACCGCATCTTTCTGGAGGGCCCTTTGCTTCTTGGCCTACTGCTTGTCGATGCTGGCAGGAAGTGAAGGTAGACGAACGGAAGCCGGCAGTATCGGCGTCGGTTATCATGGAAGAAATGGGTTGGACATCAGAAGCTATGTTTCGCCGATATGCAATGGACTCTCGAGGACAAGCTGCGCGGTCAACAGCGGCTCGAAAGGTTTCAAGGGGGAAATCGCGCAAAAGCGGCACAAACCAGATGTCTCAACCACGTCAGGCGGGATAAGTCCAGTAGATTCAACACGGGCGCGTAGCTCAAAAGGATAGAGCATCGGATTTCTAATCCGAGGGTTGCAGGTTCGATTCCTGCCGCGCCTACCAGAGCCAACCAAGAATCCATCTTCTTCCGAAAGCGTGCAATTGGAAGGACGTGATCTGTTGTATTTTTCAACGGACGGTTTCTGACTGACTGGTTAGAAATTGTTCTCCACTTGGCCTAGAATCTCCGAACCAGTTTTTCTGTGGGTCCATACACGTGGCGGAGACGGTTGTCCCGAGACAGGCTCTCGAATTGGAGATGGCGGGCAAGGCGGCTGGCCCGTGCGTGTTCGTGCTGTTTGGCGCGGCAGGGGATCTCACGAAACGAAAGCTGCTTCCGGCACTGTTTAACCTGGTGAAGGCAAAATTGCTGCCCAACGACTTCGCGTTAATGGGCGTTTCGGTCGACGATTTGAGTCTCGACGCCTTCCGCGATCAGGTCAGCCAATTCCTGCCTGCCGATGATACGGAATCGCGGAATTGGCTGCGAGACCGGCTCTTTTACGAGCGCGGCGATTTTGGGGATAGCGGGCTCTTCTCGCGGCTTCGTGAGCGGCTCGTTCAGGTTGATGCGGAGCGCCACACAGAGGGGAATTATCTTTTTTACCTGGCTACGGCTCCCAAGTTTTTCGCGACGATTGTGCAACAGTTGGGCGCATGCGGATTGTCGCTGCAGGAGGGTGGACACTGGCGCCGCGTGGTAATCGAAAAGCCGTTTGGCCAGGATCTGGAGTCCGCCAAGGCACTGAACCGCAGTATCAGCAGTGTGCTGCAGGAAAGCCAGATCTACAGGATCGATCACTACCTGGGCAAGGAGACGGTGCAGAACATCATGGTGTTCAGGTTCGATAACGCGATCTTCGAGCCGATCTGGAATCGACGCTACATCGATCACGTGCAGATTACGAACGCGGAAACCGTCGGGGTGGAACGGCGCGGCGCTTACTTCGACAACGCCGGAACCCTGCGAGACATGGTGCCCAATCACGTCATGCAGTTGCTCAGCCTGACCGCGATGGAGCCGCCTGTTTCGTTCCATGCCGACGCGGTGCGCAACGAGCAGGCGAAGGTGCTGCATTCAATCCAGCCGTTGAATTCAGAGGAGGTGCTGCTGCGCAGCGTTCGGGGTCAGTACGGTGAAGGGTTGGAGGACGGCGAGCGGGTTTCGGCCTATCGCGCCGAGCCAGGAGTGGCTCCGGAATCGCGCACGGAGACATTTGTTGCGCTGCGGCTGAACATCGATAACTGGCGCTGGGCAGGAGTTCCATTTTACTTGCGCACGGGCAAGCGGCTGGCGAAGCGTCATACCGAGATCGCGATCCAGTTCAAGCGAACTCCATTTCAACTGTTCCGCAACGCTACTTCTCACCAGCCGCACACCAACACACTGGTGCTGCAGATTCAGCCGGCGGAAGGGATTGCGCTCAGCTTTGGGGCGAAGATTCCCGGTCCGCTGCTGCGTGTCGGTTGGGTGAACATGGACTTTGAATACTCACAATATTTCGGGGCCGACGCGTATACCGGGTACGAAGTGCTGCTGTATGACTGCATGATCGGAGACGCCACACTGTTCCAGCGTTCCGACATGGTGGAGGCAGGGTGGTGTGTAGTGGATCCGGTGCTCGACGTGTGGAAGGCGCTGCCGCCGCGCCGGTTTCCAAACTACGCATCCGGGACGTGGGGTCCGGCGGAATCGGAGCAACTGATGTCGCAAGATGGGCGGCAGTGGAGGAGGATCGAACCGTGATACTAGCAGGCGACATCGGCGGGACTCGCACGCGGTTGGCCGCTTATCAAACGGAGGGCAACCGGCTCGATTGTGTGGTGCAAAAGACCTATGCCAGCCAGGAGCATGGGGGAGTGCGCGAGGTTCTGGTCGACTTCATCCGGACGGAAGGAATTCCGGTGCACAGCGCCTGTTTGGGAGTGGCCGGTCCAGTCCGCGGCGGACAGAGCAAGATTTCGAATCTGCCCTGGACGATTGATTGCCGCGAAGTCGCGGCTCAACTCAAGCTCAACTCCGTGGGGCTACTGAATGATTTGGAAGCTTACGCCTACGGTATCGACGCGCTGGAATCGAAGGACTTCGTCACGCTTAGCGAAGGATCAGAAGATACCGAAGGCAACCGTGCAGTGATTTCCGCGAAAACGGGCCTGGGCATGGCCGGCCTTTATTGGGACGGATTTCGACATCATCCGTTCGCGTGCGAAGGAGGACACGCCGATTTCGCTCCGCGTAACGAACTGCAGGCGGAATTGCTGTTTTATCTGCAGAAGAAGTTTGGACACGTCAGTTGCGAGCGGGTTCTTTCCGGTCCGGGGATCCGCAACATCTACGACTTCCTGCGTGACACGAAGAAGGCCGAGGAGACTGCATCCTTGCGCGAGCAGATCCAGAGTGCACGCGATGCATCGGCCCTGATCGCACAACTCGCAGCTGAGGGTAATGCGCCAATCTGCGAACAGACAATGTCGATCTTCGTCAGTATTCTCGGGGCTGAGACTGGGAACTGCGCTTTGCGATACATGAGTACGGGAGGCATTTTTATTGCCGGGGTGATCGCGGCGAAGAACGTTGCGAAATTGCAGGACCCTGCCTTCCTGCAGGCGTTCATGGACAAGGGGAGAATGGGTTCGCTGCTCAAAGACATGCCCGTCAAGGTAATTTTGAACGACGATTGTGGACTCATCGGCAGCGCGCGTTACACGCTAGTGCAGAAGGCCTTCGGAAAGTGACGGCTTCTGCGCATATTCGGATCTCCGGCGGAATAGGCGACTAAAACTGCAAATTCAGGGCGCTGCTCAGGAAGGCCGCCAAGGGAGACATTTTGCGGCAGGCCCCTGCAAACAGTGTCATGAACCTGGGACTGCAAACGTCCTCATCGGTGAACTCCATCGCACTGCCAAGATCGCGCAGCTTTAAATCCTCCACAAATTCGTGATCACGGGGAAAGCCGCGTGGAGGCCGGGATAGTTTGCTGGCGTCGTCCCAGTTAAGCAGGCGACGCACTTTCCGCCACTCACTGCTGCGGCCGACAATGGCATTACGGATTTTCAGCAGCGTGGGGGGTTCGGGATGCCATAGGCCTGAGGCGGCAAAGCATCCTCCCGGTTCAAGATGCAGATAGAAACCGGGAGAGTGCACGTCTTTGCCGCGGTGGGAAAAGCGCATGGCGAGATGGGTTTTGTAAGGCCGCTTGTCGGACGAGAAACGGGTATCGCGGTAGATACGAAACAGCGATCCACGCGCGCCGCGCGGGTCGGCCCCGAGATGTGGTGTGATTTCGTAGAGAGGCGCTGCAAAATCGGTAATGAATTGGATCGCGGGCTGACGCGCACACCTCTCGTATTCATCTTTGTGGGCCAGAAACCAATCACGATTGTTGTTGCGCTTGAGCCGGGTGAGAAAGCGAAAGAGTTCGGGAGTAAAGTAGGCGGGCATAACGGCGACAATTATCTTACCCGACAAAAAGGCCTGAACTCTCAATGCGCATGAGCATACAGTACGGTAGCAAAATCCTTCTCGAGGTTCTTGGCTGCCGAATCCGCTGTGCGTTGCTATTCTCCGCACCGTCACGTTAAGATAACTCGTACACGTCTTTCTCCGCTCTATCCCTAGTATTTCCGAGCAAGAATTTCCGCGGGCAAGAAGTGTGCGACCCCGGAGCAGCGCATTCACCTGCCTGCTGCAATCTCGGTGACGGAGCGCGAATTGAAAAAAGGCAAGACTGCAGTAATCGTGGGCGCCCAGTGGGGCGACGAGGGCAAAGGAAAGATTGTCGACGTTCTGTCTGAGAACTTCTCGGTAGTGGCCCGTTATGCCGGCGGTCACAACGCCGGGCACACCGTCATCATTCACGGGAAGAAGTTTGTGCTGCAGCTTGTGCCGTGTGGAGTGCTGCGCCCCGACTGCCGGAGTGTCATCGGCAATGGAGTAGTGCTCGATCCGATCGCTTTCCTGAAAGAAGTCGGCGGCTTGCGCGAAGCCGGCATCAAAGTAGACGGCCATCTTTTCGTTTCCAACCGCGCGCACGTGATTCTTCCCTACCATCGCATGATCGAACTGGCGGCGGAAAATGCTCCCGGACGGGTAAAAATTGGGACTACTTCGCGCGGCATCGGTCCCGCGTACGAGGACAAAATGGGCCGCCGGGGATTGCGCGTCGCCGATCTGCTCGACCTCCAACTGCTGAAGAAGCACATCGAGAATGCGGTGCGGGAGAAGAACATGATTGCACATGCACTGTTCAACACCGAACCGCTCGACGCCGACAAGATGTACAGCGAGTATGCACAAGCGGCCGAGAAGATTGCTCCATTCGTATGTGATGCAGCGCTTCTGCTGAACCAGGCATTAGCTCAGGGTGAATCGATTCTGTTTGAAGGCGCCCAGGGAACCATGCTCGACATTGATCACGGGACCTATCCCTTTGTGACATCGTCGAGCGCGACTTCAGGCGGCGCCGTGATCGGCACCGGCGTTCCTCCGAACTCCATCAACTCGGTCATTGGAATCACGAAAGCCTACTGCACGCGCGTGGGCGAGGGCCCTTTCCCTACCGAGGAAAAAGGCGAACTCGGCGAAGGAATTCGCAAGCGAGGGAACGAATACGGCGCGGTCACCGGACGTCCTCGGCGCACGGGATGGCTGGATCTTCCGCTGCTGCGTTACTCCGGCATGATTAATGGGACGTCATGGCTAGTGGTCACGAAGCTCGACGTTCTTGACGAGTTGGCGGAGATTCCAGTGTGCGTTGGCCTGCGGATCGATGGCAAGAAAACGATAGAGGTGCCCGCCCAGGCCAGCGGCTACGACACGATTGAGTGCGTATATGAGAAACTGCCGGGCTGGAAGACGTCAACTGAAGGGATCGTCGAATACGAGAAGCTACCGAAAGCAGCTCGCGAATATCTGACATTCGTAGAAAAGGAATCTGGCGCGAAGATCGGAATGATTTCAACCGGGCCGGATCGCGGACACACGATCCTCATGCCTGAGTTTGTTTCCGAGTTGAAGATGGCGGCGAAGAAAGCCTAGAATGGCGTCCCCGGCTCAGCCTGGCCGCGGAAGGAGCAAACGATGGTGGTGTTGGCAGTCACCTGGATGGCGAAAGCAGGGCGCGAATCCGAAGTGGCCGCACTCTTTGAAAAGTTAACCGAGCACTCCCGCAAGGAACCTGGGTGTGCCATGTACCAAGTGCATCGGCACAAAACCGATCCTCGCCGGTTTTTCATCTACGAGCAATATAAAGACGATGCCGCGCTTGAGGCGCACCGCAGCGCTCCGCATTTTCTGCAACACGCGAAAAAAGATCTGCCCAAGATCGCGGAACGAGTAGAGGGACAGCTGTTCGACCTGCTCGGCTAGGCGCTCGGCCCGCTACCGGCAGCCTCGCTGCGCCCGAGCGATGCGGAACCATCATTTTCCTTTGTCGATCATCAACTCGCCGCCGGAAGCGTAGCTTTCTTTTGAGACCTCATTAAACGCGATGACGATCCCTTCCCGTCGTGCGCCCGCTTCTTCGACCAGAGCATCCGTAATGCGTTTGGCGAGCTTGCGCTTCTGATCCGCAGTGCGGCCGGCCAGCATTGTGATTTGAACCATGGGCATAAAGCACTTCGTACTCTGTCCTCAGTAAAGCAGCTCGCCAATCTTGAACTGACTGCCGCATGCCAAGTCTGAGTACTATTTCGCTAATTCGAATCCTGCAAAGAAAAAGCTAAGCTCGAAGCGCGCGGTGTCTTCCGCATCCGAACCGTGGATGGCGTTGTGCTCGATGTTGGTAGCCCACTTCTTCCGGATGGTGCCTTCCTCGGCATTCGCCGGATTCGTGGAGCCCATCAGCTTGCGTAAGTCGGCGATGGCATTTTCTTTTTCCAGCGCCAGAACCACAATGGGCCCGCTGGACATGAAGTCCGTGAGTGTGTTGAAAAACGGGCGGCTGGCGTGGACAGCATAAAATTGTTCCGCCTGGTGCTTCGAGATTTGCAGCATCTTCATGGCAAGAATGCGGAAGTTGCTCTTCTCAAATTGTTCGATAATGTCGCCTACAGCATTGCGGCGAACGGCGTCGGGTTTGACGATGGTGAGTGTGCGTTGCAGGGTCTTCATAAGTTCGACTGTCGTCCTCTTTTGTCGAGACGTTGCTGGCAACGTCTTTTTTTGCGCGAATGAGACGTAGCAAGCTACGTCTCTACGCTTCAGGCGTTCACTCCTACGGCAGCAGCGAGCGTCTCGCCCATGGCAGCCGGAGATCTCGCCACCTTGATTCCAGCCGCTTCCAGAGCTTTGATCTTCTCCGCCGCCGTTCCTTTGCCGCCGGAGATGATGGCGCCGGCGTGCCCCATGCGTCGTCCGGGAGGCGCGGTCTGACCAGCAATGAATGCTACGACCGGCTTCTTCATGTGCGTCTTCACAAACTCAGCGGCAGTCTCTTCGGCATTGCCGCCGATCTCGCCGATCATGATGACGGCTTCGGTCTCGGGATCGCGGTTGAAGAGATCGAGCGCATCGACGAATGTCGTTCCGATAATCGGATCACCACCGATGCCTATGGCAGTGGACTGTCCGATGCCGCGCTGCGTAAGTTGATGCACGGCCTCGTATGTCAGAGTGCCAGAGCGGGAGACAATCCCGATCGATCCTTCTTTATGAATCGAGGCAGGCATGATGCCGATCTTGCATTTGCCCGGCGAGATAATCCCGGGGCAATTGGGCCCGATCAGCCGCGAGCGGCGGTCTTGCAGGAACTCCCAGGCTTTGACCATATCGAGTGTGGGGATGCCTTCGGTGATGCAGACGATCAGATCGATTTCGGCGTCCGCGGCTTCCATGATGGCGTCGGCGGCAAATGGGGGCGGCACGAAAATCACCGTGGCATTGGCCCCAGTTTTGTCGACAGCGTCTTGCACCGTATTGAAGATCGGCCAGTCCTCATGCGTGGTGCCGCCTTTACCCGGCGTGACGCCGCCTACAATTTTAGTGCCGTAAGCTGCGCTGGCTTTCGCATGGAATGTGCCTTCGCGCCCCGTCAGACCTTGAACGATTACCCGTGTATCCTTGTCAACCAGGATTGCCATAAATGAAATTCCTCGCTTGACCATCGGACTGAAGCCCGTATCAATTCAAGATTTGTTACGCGGCCCTAGAGGGCCGCTTCCACAGTTCCCGCTTACACCACTCCGGTGGGGCATCGGTTTCGTTTGGCACCAGCCGTTTCACCGGTGCGTCAACGCCACTCGGTGACGCCCAGAGTACCTCGTGCTGCCGCAACTACCTTGTCCGCGGCATCTTTCATCGTATCCGTGACGACGAAATTAAATCCCGAGTTCGTCAGGATCTTCTTACCCTCATCCACGTTCGTACCTTCCAGGCGCAATACAATTGGCAACTTGATATTGGTCTTACGCGCAGCTTCGACTACGCCGGTGGCCAATGTATCCACGCGGAGAATGCCCCCGAAGATATTGATCAGCACGGCCTTGACATTCTTATCACTCAAGAGGATCTCGAATGCATGCGCGACCTGCTCCGAGCTAGCGCCGCCACCCACGTCAAGGAAATTCGCAGGCATGCCGCCGGCGTACTTGATGATATCCATGGTGGCCATGGCCAGTCCTGCGCCATTCACCATGCAACCCACGTTTCCGTCGAGCTTGATGTAGTTGAGGCTGTATTTGGACGCCTCGACTTCCAAGGGATCTTCTTCCGTGATGTCGCGCAGCTCGCGGAGATCAGCGTGGCGGAACAACGCATTGTCGTCGAAGTTAATCTTGGCATCGAGGGCGAACAATCGTCCATCGGTGGTCGTGATGAAAGGATTAATCTCGAGCAAGGAGGCGTCGGTTTCGAGAAATGCCTTGTAGAGACTGGTCAAAAACTGCACAGCCGGATTGATCTGCTTCGCGCCCAGACCGAGTTTGAATGCGATTTTGCGGGCCTGGAACGCTTCCAGCCCCATGCCAGGATCGATGTGCTGTTTCAGAATCGCGTCCGGATTTTCGGCGGCGACCTGTTCGATCTCCATGCCGCCCGCAGCGGACGCCATGAAGACAGGCTTGCCTTCGGCACGGTCAACAAGGATTCCGAGATA
>Ga0068856_100000276_pt1 | contig 55917 bp, 53 predicted proteins | sample KBSCornC62_FD_66595 | JGI IMG/M metagenome (GOLD analysis project Ga0068856, IMG submission 66595) | Corn rhizosphere microbial communities from Kellogg Biological Station, Michigan, USA - KBS Corn C6-2 | ecosystem: Host-associated > Plants > Roots > Rhizosphere > Soil ...
GCAAAGGTCAGGCTGAGCGAGAAGAAGATGAGCGTGCCGCCGATGCTGACGAACAAAGCCTTCTTCGACCCGAGCGTGTTGTCGAGCCAGCCGGCGAAGAAGCCGCCCAGGACAGCGAACACGCTGAGTTCGAGGCCGTACATCGTCATGGTGAGCGCGTCCCAGTGGAACGTGCCTGCGGCATAGATGCCGCCGAAGGTGAGGACGGCCGTCATCCCGTCGTTGAACAACATGCGCGCGCCCAGATAGTGGCCGACGTTGCGGTAGTGGCGCAGACTCAAGATCGTGCGCCAAACCGACTTGGCGCCGCTGACGATGGCGTGCCCGATGCCGAGACCCACGCTCGGCTTGTCAGGCGTGAAGAGGAAGAGAGGTATGGCGAAGATCAGGAGCCAGACGCCCGAAATGGGTCCGGACAAGCGTTCAGGATCATGGGCGGCCTGGTCGACGCCGAACCAGGGATGAGCGGGTACGAAACTCCAATCCACTTTTCCGGGAAGCGAGAAGAAATACATCATCGCCGCCAGCATCAGGATGCCGGCGAGATTGCCGAGTGACAGGCCGAGGCCGGAGAGCGGACCGACGCGTTGAGGCGGCGCGATCGTCGGCAACATGGCGCTGTGAAAGACGGTCGAGAATTCGAACGAGAAATTCGTCAGCGCGACGAGGAATCCGACGACGAGTATGCCGTTCCACGACGAGTGCGGCTGCGCGCGCCACATCAGGATCATCGAGACCGCCATGATGAGCGTATAGACGGCAATCCAGGGCTTGCGCCTGCCGCCGACATCGGCGACCGCGCCCAGGAATGGCGCGCAGACCGCCGTGGCGAATCCGCCGTAGCTTGAGAATGCCGCCCACAATTGCTGACCCTTGACCGGGTCGCCCACCACCGTCGTCGTGAAATACGGCGCGAACAGATAGATCGTGACCAGGAGCACATAGGGAATGCGCGCCCATTCGAACATCGCCCAGGAAATCTGCCCGAGGCGGCTCGCGATTGGACCGCCGGTGGCCGACATGCCGGCCGGACGATGAAGCCAGGCGGCCAGTCCGGTGGCTTCGACGCCTGCCATGGAGCTCGGGCTGCCGCTGGGTTCGGCTCCAGCCGCCGCGTCGAGGCCGTTTAGACCGGCGGCTTGCGCAGGTGAAACATCATTAGAAGACTTCACTAAACTCGACTCCCCAGATGTTTTTCTTGCTTACCCAGCCTTCGACGCCGGACGTTTCGACCTCGCATTCCGCAAGCTTGCATGCCTTAAGCTTTGCCACAACGCCGGGCTCGGCGTAGGCGACGATGCCGGAGGTGGGCTTCGCATCTTCGCGCAGTTGCGACTTCGTGAAACCGATGAAAACGACCGTGCGCGCGTCGGAAAGCTGCGTGTGATGCATCCACCCGACGGTGCCGTCGACGTCCTTCACCCGCCGCCAGGCATCGAAGCTGCCGATGATCATCACGGGAAAGTTCTTGCGGTGGTAAACCCACAGGACCTTGTGTGCATAAGACGGACCTTCGCGCAAAAAGGCCTCGTCGCGTCGAATGCTCGCGTAGCGCGCCGGATCCGCCGCTGCCGGAGCGGAAAGCACGACGCACAACATGGCGAGCGGGAAAAAGAGGCGGCAGGCGTTTGTCATGGACGTGGAAATCATAGCGCCGGTCGTGCCTTTTACGAGATATGCAAGACAAGGGTTTGACGCCAAGCGCCGAACCACCTTAGGTTCCACCCACGCGCTTGGTTTAGGGAACGCGGTGTAACACCGCGGCTGCCCCCGCAACTGTAACCGGCGAGCGATCCGTCCAACGGCCACTGAGGCGAGAAGCCTTGGGAAGGCGGACGGGGAGCGATGAACCGGGAGCCAGGATACCTACCTCGCGCTGTCGTCCTGTTTCCGTTCGGGGTGCGACGGGGACTGCGGGGGAAACCGTCGCGGCGACAAGTGGAGTCGTCGCCGCGGGGACCGGATGTCTGCAACGTCTTTCTTCAAGCTCACGCCGTCTCGCCGCGTGCCGGCTTCTGGATTCAACCAGGAGAAGGTCATGCAAAAATTTTTGATAGGAATAGCGCTGTCGGCGCTGTTTGTCGTCCATTCCGCCTCAGCCGATACGATCGAGACGGTGGTGATCAGTGCCACGCGCACCGAGCAGCCCTTGGAGAAGACGGGCGCGTCGATCACGCTCATCACTGCTGATGATTTGAAGACGCAGCAGACTGTCGTGCTGTCCGACATTCTGAAACAGGTGCCGTCGGTCGTCATCAACCGGAACGGTGGAGTTGGTCAGGTGACGACGGTGAGCATCCGTGGCGCCGAACAGGGTCAGACCGTCACGCTGGTGGACGGAATTCGCTTCAACGATCCGAGCGACGTGTCCGAGGGCACCATCTTCGGCGACATTCTCGCCAACAACGTCAGCCGGGTCGAAATCCTGCGCGGACCGCAATCGACGCTCTACGGAAGCGACGCCATCGGCGGCGTGATCAATATCGTCACGCGGCGTGGCGGCGAGACGCCATGGGCGTTGGACGCCACGGCTGAAGGCGGCTCATTCGGCACGTTTCACGCCAATGTGGCGGCAAACGGAACGGATGGCGCTTTCGAATATGGCGCAGGAGTAAACTATTTCACGACGACGGGGGTCTCGGCCGCCGACCGCCGCAACGGAAATCGCGAAGCCGACGGCTATCGCAACTTTGGAGCAAGTTTGAACGTCCGGGTACACATCACCGATACGCTCAGTCTCGACGCGCGCGGCTACTACACCAACGGCCATGACCGCTTCGACGACAATTTCGGTCCGCCGCCAGCGTTTTTGGTGGCGGACTCGGGCGCCAGCAACACGAACGAATTGAAAGCCGGCTATCTCGGGTTGAACGCCGGTTTCTTCGGCGGAATGTTTCGCAACCGCATCGCCGTGATCGCAACGTCGAGCGCGCGGCAATTCTTCGACTCGGCATTCGATACGATTCACCTCAATTTCGACGACTTCGGAAATGCGGTGCGCGTCGAATATCAGGGCATTGTGGACTTCGACCCGAAGACCCAACTCACCTTCGGTGCGGAGACGCAGGAAAGTTCGTTCCGCGGCGACAGTTTCAGTTCCTTCTCGCCGCCGCAGACGACGACCGGACGCGATCGGTTGAGCGGTTACTATGCGCAATTCCAGGCGACGGTCTTGGAAGACCTGACGCTGGTCGGCGGCGTTCGGCTCGACGACGACCAGGAGTTCGGCACCCACACGTCCTTCAAACTGAACGCCGCCTGGCAAATTCCCGCATGGGACGCGACGTTGCGGGCCAATGTCGGAAACGGCTTCAAGGCGCCGAGCCTTTTTCAACTCTTCTCGGCGAACTCGAATCCCATTGCGAAGCTCAAGCCGGAAACCGCGACGGGTTGGGAAGCAGGCTTCGACAAGAGCCTGCTCGACGGCGCCCTGCGCGGATCCGTCACTTATTTCGAACGGAACACCACCGACCAGATCGATTTTCAGAATTGCTTCTCGCCAAGCGACGCGCCGGGCTGCCCGTTCCGCTTGGCCTCGTTCGGATATTTCATCAACCTGGACAAGACGCGTGCCCGCGGCGTGGAGGTCGGTCTCGACGCGAAACTGGACGATACCCTGACCGCAACGTTGAGTTGGACCAATATGTCGGCGACCAATGAATTGACCCGGAAGGACCTGGCGCGCCGGCCGCATAACCTGGCAAGCGCGGTGGTCACCTGGATGCTGCTGCCAGGAGCAACGCTTGGCGGAAGCCTTACCTATCAGGGCAAACGCTTCGACGACACGGGCAACTTCACGCCTTTGACGAGCAACACGACCGTGAACCTCTTCGGGTCCTATAATCTGACGCAGAATTGGCAGCTCTTCGGACGCATCGACAACCTCTTCAACGACCGGACCGAGCAGATCAAGGGCTTCGGAGTGCGCGGCATCGGCGTCTTCGGCGGCGTTCGCGCCGCCTTCTAGTGGCGCCGAAGACATGGCAGAGTCCGAGGATCGCTATCTCCGGACTCTGACATGACGTTCAAAAGCATCCTGATCGCCAACCGTGGCGAGATTGCCATCCGCATTGCCCGCACGGCGTCGGATCTCGGCATCCGAAGCGTCGCCGTTTACTCTGACGACGACGCGAGCTCGCTGCACGTCAAGACGGCGGACAGCGCCCAGGCGCTCGGCGCATCCGGCGTCGCCGCTTACCTGGATATGGCGCGCATCATCGCTTGCGCCAAAGAGGCTGGCTGCGATGCGATCCATCCGGGCTACGGCTTCCTGAGCGAGAACGCGGATTTTGCGCGCGCTTGCGAGAAGGCGGGGCTGACGTTCATCGGGCCGAGCCCCAATGTCCTCTCGGTCTTCGGCGACAAGGCGCGGGCGCGGGCGCTGGCCGAGCGTTTCGGCGTTCCGGTCCTGGCGGGAACCGCCGGAGCAATCAGCCTTGCGGAGGCGCGCAGCTTCTTCGCGGCGCAGAAGCGCCCGATCGTCATCAAGGCGATCGCCGGCGGCGGCGGCCGAGGGATGCGCGTCGTGTCGTCGGCCGACGAGTTGGAGAGTGCGTACAATCGGTGCCGGTCGGAAGCGGGATCGGCGTTCGGCAACGATGCGGTCTATGCCGAAGCGTTCATGGCGAATGCGCGCCATGTCGAAGTGCAGGTGGCCGGCGACGGCAAGTCGGCGATCCACATCTGGGAGCGCGACTGCACCTTGCAGCGTCGCCATCAGAAGATCGTCGAATATGCGCCGTCACCAAGTCTGAATGCCGATCTGCGCCGACAATTGTGCGATGCGGCGGTGTGGCTGGCAGACGACGTGTCGTTGTGCGGACTTGCGACGTTCGAGTTTCTCGTCGATCCCAAGCCGACCCGTCACGCGCCGGCGTTCGCGTTCATCGAAGCCAATCCGCGGCTTCAAGTCGAACATACTGTGACCGAGGAAGTAACCGGTATCGACCTCATTGCCCTGCAACTCGAACTCTTGCGCGGCACGACGCTGAAGAAGCTCGGTCTGAAGCAGGACGAAATCCCCGAGCCGCGCGGCTTCGCGGTGCAATTGCGCGTGAACATGGAAAAGATCGCCGCAGACGGAAGCATCAAGCCCTCCGGCGGAACGCTCCGGCGCTTCGCGCCGCCGGCGGGTCCGGGCGTGCGAGTGGATACGTTCGGCTATGAAGGCTACACGACCAATCCGGGCTTCGATCCGTTGCTCGCGAAGCTGATCGTGCATGGTCCCGATTTCGTATCGACGATGGCACGCGCCAGGCGCGCTCTGTCGGAATTCGTCATCGACGGCGTCCAGACGAACATCGCCTTCCTGCACGCACTGATCAGCGACGAGGCGGTGCTGCGCGGCGCGACGAGCACGCAATACGTCGAAGATCACACGGCCGAGCTTGTCGCAAAAGCGGCGAACTGGCGGCCGACCCACATTCCGGCCGAGTCGGCCGGCGTGACGCCGGCTGTGAACTTCGCGGCAGCGCCTGCCGGAACGGTCGCCATTGCCGCACCGATGCAAGGTAAGATCGTGAGCATCGACGTCAAGGTCGGCGATGTCGTCGCTGTCGGAGCGTCGGTCGGCGTCCTGGAGGCGATGAAGATGGAGCATCTCGTCGCCGCTTCGGTCTCGGGACGCGTACACTCGATCGCCGGTGCGCCAGGCGTCGTTCTGGCGGAAGGCGAACCGTTGCTCTTTCTCTCGCGCGAAGATGTGACGGTCGCCGGTGCGGCTGCGCAAGCGACGCGCGATCCGGATTTCATCCGGCCCGACCTGGCCGAATCCGTCACGCGCCATGCCTACAGCCTCGATGCCAACCGCCCGGAAGCCGTAGCGCGACGGCGCAAAACCAACCAGCGCACTGCGCGGGAAAATGTCGAGCAACTCTGCGATCCGGGAAGCTTTATCGAATATGGCGCGATGGCATTCGCGGCACAGAGACGGCGGCGCACGCTCGAGGATCTCATCAAGAACACACCCGGAGACGGAATCATCACCGGCATCGGAACGGTGAACGCGTCCGAGTTCGGTGAACACAAGTCGCGCTGCGCGGTAATGGCCTACGACTACACCGTGCTGGCCGGCACGCAAGGCGGCATGAATCATCAGAAGAAAGACCGCCTGCTGAAAGTCGCCGAGGAGTGGAAGCTGCCGATCGTCTGTTTCGCCGAAGGCGGCGGGGGCCGGCCGGGAGATACCGATATTCCGGGCGTTGCCGGTCTCGATGTGCCGACGTTTCGGCAATACGCAAAGCTGTCGGGACTCATCCCGCGCGTCGGAATCAATTCCGGCCGCTGCTTTGCCGGCAATGCCGCCCTGCTCGGCTGCAGCGACGTGATCATCGCCGCGGCCAACTCGAACATCGGCATGGGCGGACCCGCAATGATCGAAGGCGGCGGCCTTGGCGTCTACAAGCCCGAAGACGTCGGCCCGATGTCCGTCCAGGTGCCGAACGGCGTGATCGACGTGGCCGTGGCCGACGAAATCGAAGCTGTCGATGTTGCCAAGAAGTATCTCGGCTATTTCCAAGGTCCGCTCAAGACGTGGGAAGCGGCAAACCAGAAGGAGCTGCGCCATCTGATCCCGGATAACCGCCTGCGCGTCTATGAGAGCCGCAAGGTGATCGAGACGCTGGCGGACAAGGGCTCTGTGCTCGAACTGAGGCCGGAATTCGGCCCTGGCATGCTCACGGCCTTCATCCGGATCGAAGGCGAACCCTTCGGCTTGATCGGCAACAATCCGATGCATCTCGCGGGCGCAATCGACGGACCTTGTGCCGACAAGGCGGCGCGCTTCATGCAGCTTTGCGACGTGTTCGGACTGCCGATCATCTCGCTTTGCGATACGCCCGGCTTCATGGTCGGACCGGAAGCAGAGAAGGCCTCGCTGGTCCGCCGCGTCAGCCGCATGTTCATCATTGGCGGGGCGTTGAGCGTACCGATTTTCACCGTGGTCTTGCGCAAGGGTTATGGGCTCGGCGCACAGGCGATGGCGGGCGGCAGTTTTCATGCGCCCTTCTTCATCGTCTCCTGGCCCACGGGCGAATTCGGCGGCATGGGCCTCGAAGGCGCGGTCCGGCTCGGTTATCGCAAGGAACTCGACGCGCAGCCGACACCGGAAGCCAAGGAGGAAATGTTCAAACAGATGGTCGCGCAGTCCTATGCCCGCGGCAAAGCGATCAACATGGCTGCCCATCTGGAAATTGACGACGTGATCGATCCAGCCGACACGCGCCGCTGGATCCTGCGCGGGTTTCGCTCCGTCCCGCCACCTGACCCGGCCACGAGACGCAGGAGCTTCGTCGATACCTGGTAAGGTTGAGCGCTACCGCGCTGCCACGGCAAGTGCAGCTTGGTGAACCGGGCAACTGTCCGGTGGACACGCGACGGTATCGCACAGCCGGCAGATATGATCGCCGTCCTGTTCCGTCTTGACGAGCGGGCGCAGCAGTTTTTCGAGTAGCGTGCTCAACTGTTCCTGATCTCGCCTGGAAAGTTGAGCGACAATGTCGCGCAAAGCGGCGCAACGGGACACGAGAATCTCCTTTGCCCGCCCGCGACCCTTTCGGGTCAAGTGAAGCGCGACGGCCCTCTTGTCCTTCGTTTCCCGCCGCTCCACCGCGCCTTCGATCTCGAGCTTGTCGATCAGGCGTACCGTGGCGGGATGCGACAGCTGCAACGCACGGCTGAGCTCGTTGTTCGAGCAACCTTCGTAGAGCGCGATGACGTTCAAGGCGGCAGAACTCGAGTCCGTCTGATTAGGATGGATTTTATTCAATCGGTTCAGACGATCGGAAACTTCCTCTGCCAGAGCGCCGAGAAGGTTGGCAGTTCTGAGCGTCGACATCGTGGCTCCCTGCTTGACAGGAAGCACCTTAGCCCAGTAGGTCAGTATGTGCAACACACACATAAATGGACTCGCCATGACATTGGGTTCGGTAGAACAAGCTCGGCGTCTGCAAAAGGCAGGCGCATTCGTCCTGCGTTACAGCCTCGTCTTTTTCTTCGTTGTCTTCGGCTTCTACAAATTCACGCCGCAGGAGGCGGCTGGAATCGAGCCTATGATGGCCCACAGCATCGGCCTCTTCTGGGTTTATCACATCTTCGACCGGCAAATGGGTTCGGACTTCATCGGCGTCATCGAAATCGCGCTCGGCGTACTGGTCGCCATTCGGCCGCTGAATGCGTTCCTGTCGGCGCTTGGCAGCCTTGGCATGGCGTTCGCACTTGCAAATACGCTGAGCTTTCTCTTCACGACCCCGGGGCTTGACGCGCAATCGTCGGATGCGGGCTTTTTGCTGAAGGACCTCACCCTTCTCGGCGCGGCGCTGTGGACGGCTGGCGAAGCGTTCATGGCTGCATCCGAGAAGCGCGCGCCAGCTATGGCGGCCGCTTGAGAGTTGCCGATGCTCGATCATGTTTCATTGGGAGTAAGTAGCCTCGAACGCAGCCGCCGCTTCTATGATGCCGCACTGGCGCCGTTGGGCATTGTGCGTCTGGCTGACTTTGACGAGCGGGGCTCGGACTATGGCGTCGGTTCTGCCCCATTGGGTGTCGAATTCACCATCACCCGCGAGGCGGTCGGTCGGCCCGCAAGCGGCATGCATCTGTGCTTCAGGGCTGCGGATCGACAATCGGTGATCGCCTTCCACAACGTCGCGACGAGGTGCGGTGGAACTTGCGATGGAGAACCGGGTATCCGCCCGGTGTATCATCCGGATTATTTTGCAGCCTTCGTGTTAGACCCGGACGGTCATCGCATCGAAGCGGTTTGTCACGCGACCGGTTCAGCCCATGCCAGCCGCGCCGCCGATTTTGTCGCTGTCTCGCACGGCCATGGCATACGCATTCGGCGCGCGATCGCTTTGGATGCCGATACCGTGACGCGACTGGCACTGGCGTTTCATGCCGAGGATGGGCATCCGCTTTCGGATGTTGGCGTGCGCGCCCTAGTGTTGATGCTGGAAGGCGGCTTCACTGACGGCTTGGTTCTTCTTCTCGAAGTTGACGGCACCGTGAGCGGCTATGGCGTTTTGAGCTTCGGTTACGGGATCGAGCATGGCGGTCGCGAGACGTTTCTCGAAGACATCTATGTCGACCCCAGGTCCAGAGGTCTTGGATTCGGCGGCCTGTTTATCAACGAGCTTGAAAAGAGGGCCCGTGAAGCCGGTTGCAAGGCCATCCACCTAGAGGTCATGCCCCAAAATCGGGCGGAGCATTGGTATCGCCGCCTCGGTTGGAGCGATCGCGGCAGTCAGCTTCTGACCAAGGCGATTTGAGCGTTTTGTTCAGCCAACCACGGCAAGCTTTGGAACCTGGTGGCGAGCGCGCGCGTAGAAGTCCGGTGCGTGTGCCAGCGATACGAAGGTCTTTGGCAAAATGTCAGGTGTTTCTGTGTGTCCCAGCAGCAGCGCGCCGTCGGGCATCAGAACTTCGGCGATGCGCTCGAGGACGGACGTCTTCGTCTTGTGGTCGAAATAGAGAAGCACATTTCGGCAAAAGACGATGTCGAGATCGTCCAGCCAGCCGTAGGAGTCCAGCAAGTTGAACTGGCGGAACGTCACCATCCGGCGAAGATTTTCGTGGATGCGCCAGCTGGCGCCTTCTTGCGTGAAATGCGCGACCAGCCTTCGGGTCGCCAGCCCTCGTTGCACTTCATAGTGGGAATAGACGCCGAGTTCGGCACGCGCGATCATTTCCGGACTGAGATCCGTGGCGAAAAAGTCGATCGACCAACCCTTGGCCTGAAGCTTCAAGTCGCTGAGGATCATCGCAATGGAATAGGCTTCCTGACCGGCGGCGCAGGCCGCGCTCCAGATGCGCAGGCGTTTACTCGACGCCCGCGCGGAGATCAGGGGCGGCAAGATCACGTCTCGAAACTTGTCGAACGCGGCCTTGTCGCGAAAGAAAGACGATTCGTTTGTCGTCATCGCTTCCGAGACCGCGCGCGCCAGCGCATCGTGTCCGTGCCGAAGCTCGTTGATGAGCGCAGGAACCGAGCGAAAGCCGAAGCGGCGCATGACGGACGCAAGGCGGCCTTCGATCAGCGGCGCCTTGTGAGTCGGTAGCAAGAGGCCGGAGCGTCGGCGCACGAGCTGTGCCAAATAGGAAAAGTCATCCGGCTTCATCTTGGCTTCTTACGCCAGTCCGACTTCGGCCAATTTGGCCGCGATGATGCTGCGGTCGAACGGCTTCATGACGTATTCGTTCGCGCCGGCGTTGAGCGCCTCGGAGATGCGTGCAACGTCGTTTTCGGTCGTACAGAAGACGACGACCGGGCGACTGCCGCCGTGCTCACGACGCAAGGTCTTGAGGAACTCGATGCTGTTCATGTTCATATTCAGGTCAAGGAGGATCAATTCGGGCATCTGGCTTCGACAGTGGGCCAGCGCGGAAGCTCCATCCTCAGCTTCGTCGGTTTTGAACTGGAGGTCTTGCAGGATGCGGCAGGCGACCTTGCGAATCGGACGGCTGTCGTTGACGACAAGGCAATGTTTCATGGCTCGCTGACCCGGATGCGGCTTGGTCAAAGCCTAGCCCCGCGAAAGTAAACGCTGCGTTTAGAACCTAGCCGGCCGCGAGTTCGACGACGCCTTCTGCGACGGTCAGTGTGAGCCCGGCGTTGAGGCTTCTCGAGAGTCTTTGCGTCAGATAGGGCTGAATGCAGCGTGCGTCGAGTTGACCATCCCCGGTCTCACCGCGAACTGCCTTCTGTACTTCGTCGAGCGCGCGCGCATGCGGATTGGTGGCGGTGACCTTGAACGCCGGGGTCATCGGATCGGTACTGGTCGTGACCTTGAGATGACCACCGCGCGGCAGACAGTCGGCGCACAGAAGCGTTGCGTTCATCAGCAGTTTGGCCCAGTCCTTCGGCCAGTTCACGCGAGGCGATTGCCAGTCCAATTGAACTTTGCCGCCTTCGAGAAGTCCGCCGACCAGCCGCCCGACTTCGCCGATGTCGAGTTCAGCGCCCGCCGACCCCGCCGCGCCAAAGGCAATGCGCATGAATTGCAGCCGTGCCAGGGCTTGCAGGGCGCTGGAGGATACGATCTTCAAGGCGTCGGCGCGCATCGCCGCGTCGCGCTCATCTTCCATGACTTCCAGGCCGTTGACGACGGCGCCGAGGGGCCCAACAAGGTCATGACAAACACGGCTGACCAGAAACGCCGAGAATTCGATGTCATCCATGAACGAAACAATCCCCGGAGGAAGTGACCCCCGAATTATGCTTTAGCTCGACCCGAATTCAAAACATGCCGCAATGTGGCCCAGAAACGCAGAGGCTCCCAATCATGAGATTGGGAGCCTCCGTCCAGAATTGATCGTCTAAGGATGTCAATTAAAGAAGGTTCGTCGACACCGTCGTGAATGTGGTCGACAGTTTCGTACCGACCGCCGTGACTGCGCCGATGATGACAACAGCGATGAGCGCGGCGATAAGACCATACTCAATGGCCGTTGCGCCGGACTCGTCATGCATGAATCTCGAAAATAGCTGCATTGAAATCTCCTCGTCTCGCCGACCCGGCACCTGCCGCGTTCGGTCTGTTCCGACACTAAAATGAAGGGATGAAGGGGGATTAAATATTTAGTCGAGTTAGAGTGGTAAATTGATCGTTCACTGTCTCATTGCGAGAAAGTGACCCTCCGAAAAACGGGCGCCACTTTCTGCGGATTCAAGAGTTTGAGTTGACCGTGCTGACGATTTTCGAGCCGATGGTGCTGGCTGCGGTGTTCGCGTTGGTCCGAACGACGCTTGCCGCCCCCACCGCCAGAATGATCACACCGGAAGCCAACGCTACCCATTCCAGGGTCACAAGACCTTCCTCATCCGCCAAGAAACGCATTACGCGAGAAAACATTTCCGTTCGCTCCTGAAAAGCCGTGAGCCAAGCCGCGGCCTGAACGCCTCGATGAGACGGCGGTCGATAGAAACATCGTGGCGTTACGAATTGCTTAAGCGCCGGGCTCGTTGACGGAGCATCAAAAGAGTGGAAAAGGCTCTATATCGTGAGCCTTGGCTCCAAGTTGAACATTTGCGCCCAAAGGGAACTCGTATGGTCGTAACGCCTTCGCCGGAGCTTCGCCGGCTTGCCCAGGTCGCCTTCCACGCCGGCGTCATCGTCATGCGGCACTACGACGATGGAACTGAGGCCCGCCAAAAAGCCGATCACTCGCCCGTCACAGACGCTGATGAGGAAGCCGAAGCCTTCATTCTGGCAGAGCTCAGGGGGCAATACCCGGGCCTCGCCATCGTTGCAGAGGAAGAAGTTGCCGCCGGGCGTATCCCGGACGTAAGCGCACATTTCTTTCTCGTCGATCCGCTCGACGGCACCAAGGAGTTCATCAATCGCAATGGCGAATTCACGGTCAACATCGCCGAGATCGAGCGCGGGATCGCGGTACGAGGCGTCGTCTATGCTCCCGCCAAGCAGCGCCTGTTCGCCGGCGAAACGCCCGGCGGCGCGTTTGAAATGCATGCGGCGGCGGACCAGTCGCCGGACTTCTCGCGCCTCAATCCCATCTCCGTGCGCAAACCGCCAGCAGACGGCTTGATCGCGGTCGCAAGCCGCTCGCATCGCGACAAGAAGACGGACGAATATCTCGCCCACTATCCCGTAAAGGATTTCGTGTCCGCCGGTTCGTCGCTGAAATTCTGCCTCGTGGCCGCAGGCGAAGCGGACATCTATCCGCGTCATGGCCGGACCATGGAGTGGGACACGGCAGCGGGACATGCCGTGCTGTTGGCCGCAGGCGGCAGCGTCAAACAGCTGAACGGTAGTCCATTCCTGTACGGCAAGACTGAAGACGAGTTCGCCAATCCGTTCTTTGTCGCGCGCGGTGGCTAGCGATCCAAATCGTGACGGCTGGAATAGAAGACGAGCGCCATCAGACCGGCGCCGACCGCGATCGTGATGAGCGATCCGGCGATCAAGGCGAACCAGCCAAAGGCGCTGATCTCGACTTCACCGAGGGCGCGCCAACCGGCGACTCCGTACCAGACGGCAAATACCAGGAACCCGACGAGAGCGCAGAGCGCGAACCACCCGGCGGCCGAAAGTCGAGGCCAAGGCCGCTTGTCAATCATGGCCGAGCACTCCGGTCATGCCTGAGTTTGAACCTTCAAGTCGGCTCCGTCGGCAGCCAGGACGCGCAGCATATCACCCTTTTGCGGTGTGGATCCGTCGGTCGCTGTGGCGTTCCAACGGGTGTCGTCGATCAGAACCGCCCCTCTGCCGTTGACGAAGTTTTCAGCCGCCCTCACCGTGCGACCCACATAGAGCGCACTGCGCTCGTTGAGCGTCGCATGGGTCGTCCGTTCCGACCGTCCCCAGGCCGAGCGTTTCCACAGCGCCGTCGCCACAACCGAAACGATTGCGAACAGGAATACGGCGAGCCGTCCATCCAAGGAAGGATCGACAAATTTGAGAGCACCGACGACGAGTGCGGCGAGACCGGGCCAAAGCAGATACTGCGTCGTGCTGGCGATCTCGATGCCCAGAAGAATGGCGCCCAGCGCCCACCAATGCCAGGCCGGCTGACTGTTCAGGAAGAGCGTGATCGACGACATGGGCGCCTCCTCAGGTTCCTGCCGGACGGCCCGGCGGAGGGGTGTTTGGCACAGAGCCGGTTGCCGGGCGCGCTACGTGGGGGACCGTCCCGACCTGGCTCGCGATCGCTTCGCGCGTCATCTCTGCGATGCCAGCAATCGAGCCGAGCAGTCCGGCGGACTCCATGGGCACAACCACGAATTTCTGATTGGGCGCGTTGGCGAGTTGGGCGAATGCATCGACGTACTTTTGACCCAGGAAGTAGTTGAGCGCGTTGACGTTGCCTGCCTCGATCGAGTCCGAAACCATTTGTGTCGCTTTCGCTTCGGCCTGTGCCAGGCGTTCGCGCGCCTCGGCATCGCGAAAGGCCGCCTCCTTGCGGCCTTCGGCTTGCAGGATCGCCGACTGCTTGGCGCCTTCGGCGCGCAGGATGGCACCTTGTTTTTCGCCATCCGCCTGCGTGACCTCGGCGCGACGAAAGCGCTCCGCCTTCATCTGGCGCGCCATCGCCTCGGTGATGTCGTTGGGCGGCGACAGATCCTTGATCTCGATGCGCGTGACCTTGACGCCCCAGGGGCTCGTCGCCTGATCGACGACGCTGAGAAGTCTCTGGTTGATTTCATCGCGCTTGGAGAGCACTTCGTCGAGATCCATGGCGCCGATTACGGTACGTGCGTTGGTGAGGCAGAGGTTCGTGATGCCGGCTTGCAGGTTGGCGACCTCGTACGCCGCCTTGGCGGCATCGACGACTTGATAAAAGGCGATCGCATCGGAGGTGACTGTCGCGTTGTCGCGCGTGATCACAACTTGGCTAGGGATCTGGAGCACTTCCTCCATCATCGATAGCTTGCGCCCGACCCGGTCGACGTATGGCACGATCAGGTTAAGCCCCGGCTTGAGCACGCGTGTGAAGCGTCCAAACCGTTCGATGGTCCACTCGCGCCCCTGCGGGACGCTTTTGACCCCCGAAAATATCGTCATGAGGGCTAGAAATAGAACCGCCAGAACGAAGATCGTGGCGCCATCCATTGAGCATTCCTCTCCTGATTGAGCTTTGCGGCCAGACTAACGCGCAAATAGATAAGCATGCCATGCGCCATCAAAAGGCCTTGAACGGCGGCGAAAGCGTCCTAGCGCGATTTGTCGGGCGCAAGCATTTTGGGCAAGTATCGCCTCGCGGGGCTCGACTGATTCGACTGGAGAACAACCGATGACACCTTTGCGGATCGCAGGCGCCGTGTTCGCCATCTTTGCGGCTCTAACGCTCAGCGCCACTTCGACGGCGGCGGACAACAGCGCCAGCGACGACACTTTTTCGCCGAACGAAATCGTCAAGGCCGGCTCCGACTTCTTCGGCATTTCAACAGAGGTCATGGCGAAAGCAGTACAGCGCGTTTTCGAGGATCTTGGACAGCCCGATGCCTATATCAAGGGCGAAGAAGGATCGGGCGCGGTCATCGTCGGGTTGCGCTACGGCTCAGGTTGGCTCATCCGCAAGAATTTCGATCCTGAGAAAGTTTACTGGCGCGGGCCGTCGATCGGCTTCGACGTCGGCGGCAACGGTTCGAAGGTTTTCACGCTGGTCTACAATCTTCAGGAGAAGCGCCGCCTGTTCCAACGTTTTCCCGGCGTGGAAGGCAGCTTCTATTTCATCGCCGGCCTCGGCGTGAACTACCTGCGCTCGGGTGGCGTGACCCTCGCACCGATGCGGACGGGTCTGGGTTGGCGCGCCGGCGTGAATGCGCACTATCAGGTCTATTCCGATCGTCGCGACTGGTTCCCGCTCTAGCGTTCTAGGCGTTGGATTCCGCGGGGTTCGATTCGACGCTGCCAGCCGGCGCGGGCAGGTAAAGCAGCAGCGCGGCGGCGACATAGGTCGACGAAAATGTTCCGACCAGGATGCCGAACAGGATCGCCGCACTGAAGCCGAACAATTCCGGTCCGCCATAGAGCAGGAGCGGAATCATGGTCAGGGCTGTCGCCGCGGAAACGAGCGTCGTGCGGGTGGCGATCTGATTCGTCGAAAGATTGATCAACTCGGCAAGGGGCATACGTTTGAACTTGCGGCGATTCTCCCGGATACGGTCGAACACGACGACCGTGTCGTTGATCGAATAGCCCGCCAGCAGCAGCAAGGCCGCAACCGAGTTGAGGGTGAAATCCATGTGAAGAACGGAAAACAGGCCGGCGGTCACGAAGACATCGTGGCCCGTCGCGATCAACGCACCGATGCCATACTGCCATTCGAACCGGAATGCGACGTAGATCGAGATGAAAATGATGGCGAGCACTGTTGCAAGAACGCCATCGTTGAAGAGTTCGTGACTGACCTGCGGGCCGACAACCTCGTTGCGGCGAAACGTGTAACTCGTGCCAAGCTTCGTCTTGATCGTGTTCGCGACCGTTTCTCCCACTTGCGACGCATTCGGCTGGACACGAATAAGGACGCAGGAATTCGCAGGCGCGTCGCACTCGCCGCCGCCGAAATACTGGATGTGCACTTCCTTGAAGCCAAGCGTATCGATATCTGTGCGCATCTTGGCGATGTCGATGACCTGAGCCGCCTTGACTTCCATCAGAACGCCGCCTGTGAAGTCGATGCCCAGATTGAATCCTTGCAGCACGATCGAAATCAGCGCCACGAGCATCAAAAGCCCGTCCATCGCAAATGCGTAGTAGCGCCAGCCGACGAAATCGACGTTTGTGGTTTCGGGAATGAAGCGGAGGAAGGGCATGGCGAAGTCCGGAGGGGTCCGGCAGACATAAACGCTCGGCCTGCCAAGAACAAGAATAACCGAGCCATTTGCATAATTTCGCAATTTGGCGACACTTTGCCCGACGGCCCAAGGACCTCCGCATGACCGCCCCGGTTCACGGCTTGCCCGAGACGTCCAAGCCTGCGCCCCTGGCCAACGGCTTGCAGGAAGCAGCCAACGCGGCCGTCGTGGCGGCCGTACTGGTGGCGACCGCCTATTTCGGCCGGCCGTTGCTTGTGCCGCTGGCGCTCTCGGTCCTGCTGGCATTCGCGCTCGCTCCGGTGGCCGAATTTCTCCGCAAGCTGAGACTGGGGCGCGTCGGTGCCGTCATCCTGACCGTGACACTGGCGGTCCTGCTGATCAGCGGCATCGCGCTGTTCATCGGCACACAAGTCGCGTGGTTGGCGCAAAGCCTGCCGCAATACCAGCAGAACATCGTGGCGAAGATCCAATCCGTCGAAGGATCGGCTACGAACAACGGGATCGTTCAAGGTGCGCTCAAACTGTTCAACAATTTGAGCGACCAGATCGTCAACGCACCCCACGAGATCGATAACGCGAAACTCGAATCCAAAACCACCTCGCAGCGGACCGATCCTGCAATACCTGTCGTCGTCCGCGCCCCGCCTGCCAATCCTCTCGACGTTGTCCAAAACGTAGGCGGACCACTGATCGAACCGCTGGCCGATCTGGCGATCGTCATCGTCTTTGTCATCTTCATCCTGTTGCAGAAGGAAGACCTGCGCGATCGCTTCATCATGCTCGCAGGCGCGCGCGACTTGCAGCGAACGACATCAGCACTGGATGATGGCGCCGAACGTCTCAGCCGCTATCTCTTGCTGCAAACCGCAGTAAACACGGTGTTCGGAACGCTGGTCGGATTGGGACTGTGGGCCGTCGGCGTGCCGAACCCGGCGTTGTGGGGATTGATCGCCGGAATGTTTCGGTTCGTGCCTTATGTCGGGGTGCCGTTGGCGGCGTTGTTTCCACTGGCGCTGGCGTTCGCAGTGGATCCTGGCTGGTCGAAGATGCTTTGGACGCTAGGCGTGTTCTCGGTGCTCGAGGCCATCACCGGACAAGCCGTCGAACCCTGGCTCTACGGTCGCAACATGGGGCTTTCCGCCATTGCCGTCATTGCTGCCGCCGGGTTTTGGACATTCGTTTGGGGGCCCGTGGGCCTGTTGCTCTCCACGCCCCTCACCATGTGCCTCGTCGTGATCGGCCGGCACGTAGACCAACTGCGCTTTCTCGATGTCATGCTGGGAGACAGGCCGCCCATGGCGCCCGAAGAGAGCTTTTATTTGCGCATGCTGGCGGGAAACCCGGACGAAGCGGCGGAGCAGGCCGAAACGTTTCTGCAGGATCATTCACTGTCCGCCTACTTCGATCAGGTCGCGATCAAGGCTCTCGCGCTGGCGCAACTCGATGTCAATCGCGGCGCGCTCAACGAGTCAGGCCGGGTTCGTATTGCTGCAACCGTTGAGGGCTTCATCGACAATCTGGCCGCGCACGAAGATGCTCACGAAAGCGAACCGGCCGTCACGCCCGATCTCATTCCGCAGAATTGGTTGGACCGTCCGATCCTGTGCGTGGGCGGACGCGGCCTCCTCGACCACGCGGCCGCATCGCTGCTGGCCCATCTCCTCGATCGCCAAGGTTTGGGAACGCGCCTCGCCACCACGGAAGAGTTGACGCCAACAAGCGTGCAGGACTTCGCGTGTGATGGTGTGCAGGCGATCTGCATCTCCTATCTCGAGCCCGGCAGCCCCAAAAATGCGCGCTATATGGCCCGTCGCTTGCGCAAGCGTATGCCGGGCGTGCCTCTGATCGCAGGCTTTTGGAGCGTGATACAGGACGACACGCACTTCCTCGACGGTTTCGAAGCAACGGAGTGCGACTTTCTGGCGACGACCCTTCAGCAGGCCGTTACCCAAATTGTTGCTCTGATGAGGCGCTCGGGCACGGACGATGCATTCTCCAGCAGCGTCCGACAGGATGAAGAGGAGCCGGTGGCAGACTGATGATCGCAACAAAGGATTTCGAATGCGTGCTCTATGCGCTGCGTGGCCATGTACTGACTATCACGCTCAACCGCCCCGAGCGCCGCAATGCGTTGAACCCCCGCGCCTATGCGGAGATCGAGGCAGCTTTTCGTGCAGCGAACGACGACGAGAACGTTCGCGTCGTCATTGTGACGGGCACAGACCCGGCTTTTTGCTCCGGCGAAGACGTGAAGGAGATGATGACAGGCGAAGCTCGGCCGGAGCGGCCTTCGCCGACAAAGGAAGGAAGACCGCCCACCCCCGCAGCGATGGCCGCACTCGACTGCGAGAAGCCGGTCATCGCGGCCGTCAACGGTTCTGCGGTCGGTTGGGGCATGGAACTGGCGCTCTACGCCGACATTCGCCTTGCATCCGAAAATGCGAGGTTCGCTGAACTGTTCGTCAAGCGTGGTTTGGTGGCCGATGTCGGCGGCTTCTATCGTCTGCCCGCCCTTGTTGGACCTTCAAAGGCTGCGGAATTGCTCTTGACCGGCGACCCGATCGACGCGCGGGAGGCTTTGCGGATCGGCCTGGTATCCGAGGTCTTGGAGCACGCGTCGCTCCTGCCTCGCGCCCAGGCGCTGGCGGAAAAGATTGCGGCCAATCCGCCGCTGGCGGTTCGCGCGATCAAACAGGGGCTGCGGCGGGTCGCCCCAGGTGATCCGCGTGCAATCGGAAGCTGGGCCATAGATACGATCTATCGACTGTTCCAGACGGAAGATCATCGTGAGGGTGTAAAAAGCTTTCTCGAAAAGCGCGAACCGGTATTCAAGGGCCGTTAGGCTCTGTCGCGCAACGGCCGAATCTGACATCTAACCATCTCACATACTCCGGACCGACGCGCATGAAACCTATTGCAGCACTTGCCGTTTCGGCGGCACTTTTCTGCGTCGCCTCAGCGGACGCGAATGACGAACGCCTCTGGCTGCCGACGGGACAAGTTGTAACGCCACAGGCTGCGCCCGGCTCTGCCTTTCTCCCTCTGACAGTCGATTTGCCGGTCGTCGGCAAACAGACCGCCGGCGGCGGTGTGACAACTGCGCTGTCGCCGGATGGAAAGTCGCTCTTCGTGCTGACGGCCGGCTTCAACACCTGGCTCGGGCCGGACGGCAAACGGATCGCCGACGCATCGAGCGAACACCTCCTGATCTATGACGTCGACGGCGGATTGAAGCTTCGGCAAGACGTGCATGTACCGAACAGCTATGGCGGCTTTGCCCTGACGCCGGACGGGGCGGCGATTTTCGTTGCTGGCGGCGTCGACGACAATGTCCACGAATATCGCAGAGAGTCCTCCGGTAAGTGGAACGAAATTGGCCAGCCAATTGCTCTCGGCCACAAGTCGGGCAACGGTTTGGTGCGGGGCAACGCAGAGCTTCTCAAGCCCATGGCCGCCGGTCTTGCGCTGACGTCTGACGCCGAACGGCTTCTGGTCGCCAATTACGAAAACGATTCCATCTCGGTCGTGGACGTAAAGCAGCGAAAGGTCGTGCAGGAACTCGATCTTCGTCCCGGCAAGATCGACCGCAAGGCTTCCGGCCGGCCCGGCGGTGAATTTCCTTATGCGATCGCAATCGCGTCGAACGGAAAGGCTTATGTTTCGAGCGAGCGCGACCGCGAGATCGTCGTTCTCGCGACGACAGATACCTTGCGGGTCATCGCCCGAATCAAGGTCGCAGGCAATCCAAATCGCATGCTCTTCGATGCCGGCAGTGCTCGCCTGTACGTGACGTCCGACAATTCCGATAGCCTGCATGTCATCGATACCAGCTCGGATCGCGTTCTCACTTCCGTCTCGCTGCGCGCGCCAGTCGGATGGGGACCAAACGCACGCCTTCCGGGCGTCGCACCGAATGCTCTTGCGCTATCGCCTGATGGAAAATGGCTCTACGCCACGGAGGGCGGCATCAATGCCATCGGTGTCGTAAGTCTATCGCCTGTTCCAACCCTCGTAGGGCTCATCCCGACCGCCTGGCAACCCAACGACGTCAGCGTGAGCGGCGATGGAAAAACGCTTTACGTGACGAACGGAAAGAGCCCGGCGGGGCCAAACCCGCTCAATTGCATGCACGTCAAGCATGAAACGGCAGCGTGCGGCGCCGACGCTCAGAAGCACAGCGGCAATCAATATGTCTGGCAGATGACGACCGGGGGTGTCATGTCCATCCCCGTTCCTGATTCCGATACGCTGAAACGGCTGACGGCAATCTGTGCCGACAATAACGGATTTCGCGAAGTCGCTTCAGTAGACGAAGCGCGTTTGATGGCGGAACTACGCAAGCGCATCAAGCACGTCATCTATATTGTGCGGGAAAATCGAACCTACGACCAGATCCTCGGAGACTTGGCAGGTACCGACGGCGCACCGGAACTCGTGCAGTTCGGGCCCACGATGACGCCCAACCAACACGCGCTCGCAAGCGAGTTCGTGGCGCTCGATGCCTTTTTCGACAGCGGCGAGGCAAGCGGCGACGGCTGGGTCTGGTCGACTGCCGCGCGCACGACCGACGTCACGGAAAAACAGATGCCAGTGAATTATGCCGATCGCGGCCTGACTTACGATTTCGAAGGCACGACACGCGACGTGAACGTCTCGCTTGGGCATAAGGCCCGTCTTGCTGCCGCGCCGTTCAACGATCCGGATCCTGATCTTCTCCCGGGCAGCGCAAACCAGGCCGCGCCGGATGGTCCCAACGGTGAGCGCGAAGAAGGGTATTTGTGGAGCGCGGCGTTGCGAGCCCATGAAACCGTCCGCAATTACGGCTTCTTCCTCGACCTTGCGCGCTATGCGCCCGAAACCCCGGCGAAGTTCGCCATTCCACTCGAACACAATCCGGCCGCGCTGCGATTGCGCGTCGCTTTCCCGACGAACAAGGAGTTGGCGCCGGTTACAGATCCTATTTTCGCGGCTTCGACAATCAGTACGCAGATTATTGGCGCTACCGGGAATGGGACCGTGAATTCTCGGGTTACGAGAAGAAGGGTTCGCTGCCGCAGCTAGAGACGGTGCGTTTAATGCACGATCACACGGGCGACTTCGGGCGGGCCACCGATGGCGTGAATACGCCCGAGACGCAGATCGCCGACAATGATTACGCGGTGGGTCTTTTGATCGATCGCGTCGCGCATAGCCGCTTCGCGAAAGATACCTTGATCTTCGTGATTGAAGACGACGCGCAGGACGGGCCTGACCATGTCGACGCCCACAGATCGGTCGCATTTGTCGCGGGCCCCTACGTCAAGCACGGCGCCGTGATTTCGGAGCGCTATACGACGGTGAACGTGCTTAAGACGATGGAGGTTCTGCTTGGCCTGAAACCATTGAACTTCCACGACGCGAACGCCAAGGCGATGGCGAACATCTTCGACCTCGCGCAAGCCGGCTGGACCTATCAGGCGCGGGTGCCGGACATGCTGCGGTCGACATCTCTGCCGCTTCCACCGCAAAAGGGTGCGAGCGTGGTCAAGCCTCGTCATGATGCCGACTACTGGGCTGCCAAGACCTCATCGTTCGACTTTTCTGCCGAAGACAGGCTCAACACCGTCGCGTATAACCGGCTCCTGTGGGCTGGAATCAATGGCGATGCCCCTTATCCGGAAACACGCGACGGTCGCAATCGACGAAACCGGTGAGGACATCTGCAGCCGGGCGGCACCACACCGGCGATCGATGATCAGGGTTTGATCGCGCTACGACGTGCGACGTGACGCGCCTTGCTCATGTTGGCGAACCGCCGCATAGACCTTTATTGCCATGAATGCCGTCAACCAAAATCCGAGCGCCGAAATCGTCTCGGCGGCTGCGCTTCCCACGCTGCTCTCTGTAATGTTCATCAATCTGCTCGGTTTCGGCATCATCGTGCCGCTGCTGCCGTTCTACGCCAAGTCGTTTCAGGCCCCGGCTTGGCAGGTCGCGTTGATCTTCTCGGCTTACGCCACGGGCGCCTTTTTTGGGGAACCCTTCTGGGGACGAATCTCCGACGCGATCGGGCGTAAGCCGATTCTGATCAGCACGGTCACCGGAAATTGCCTCTGCTACCTCGCGCTCGCCTTTGCGCCGAACATTTTCGTTGCCTTTGTCGTGCGTTTTCTGGGTGGCATGGCGAGCGGCAATGGCGCCGTCATTCAGGGATATATCGCCGACGTCACGCCGCCCGAACAGCGCACCGCAAAAATGTCTTTGCTTGGCGCAGCCTACAACATCGGGTTCATCGTCGGGCCTGCGCTCGGCGGATTGCTGGCGCATCCCTCGGCGGGCCACGCGGGATTTCGGATTCCTCTGTTGATCGCCTCGGGCTTGTCGGGACTGTGCGTCCTCGGCCTCGCGACCTTCCTCAAGGAGAGCCGCACGCATCGACGAATTTCGTCGCGCCCGAGTCGATGGGCGGTGCTCAGTACCGCGGCGACAAACCCCGTTGTCAGCCGATTGATGCTCGTGACCTTTCTCGCGGGCTGCGCCTTCAATGGAATCGAGTCCGTGTTCGGCTTGTGGACACAGGCCAGGTTTCAATGGGGCCCGCAACAAGTCGGCACGGCTTTCGCGGTGACGGGCGTAGTTTCGGCTTTCTGCCAGGTGGCGGTTACCGGACGCTTGTCCAGGCGGCTCGGCGAAGCGCGCGTGCTGGCGGCCGGTATGGCGCTTACGACGACATGCGCCTTCCTCCAGCCATTCTCGGCGAGCGGCTGGATGATCGTGTTGCTGCTGGCGACTTCGGCGTTCGGCCAATCCGTCGCATGGCCCAATGTCTCCGCGCTGCTATCGCGCAATGTCGACTGGGAACATCAGGGACAATATCTCGGCCTCAACAACGCAACCGGCGCCGCTGCCAGGCTGGTGGGGCCTTCAATCGCGGCGATCACTTTCTCCAATATCAGCGTTGACGCACCGTTCTATTCTGCAAGCCTGCTGGTACTGCCGGCGATATTTCTTGCTTGGTTTGCCGCGACGCACAAGAGTCGCATCTAGTTTACCCACCGCGGCGCTGGTCCTAGTCTTCTTCTCTAATCCGGAGATGACGATGTCTGGACGTCTGCAGGGAAAAGTCGCGTTGGTCACCGGTGCCAGCCGAGGCATCGGCGCAGCCATCGCAGTCCGCCTCGGCATGGAAGGCGCGAAAATCGTCGCATCCGCGCGGACCGCCGAACGCGGCGAGAGCCGCTTACCCGGAACGCTGGGCGAAACTGTCGATCGCGTGCGCAAAACCGGGGCCGAGGTCATGTTCATCAAAGCCGATCTCGCTCAGGCGCGCGAGCGTGAGATGTTGATCGACAAGGCTCAATCCGCGTTCGGTCCGATCGACATTCTGATCAACAATGCCGCCATCACCTACTTCATGCCGGTCGTCGAATTTACCGAAAAACGCTTCAAACTGATGCTGGAAGTTCAGGTATATGCACCCTTCCATCTCTCGCAACTCATCCTGCCCTCGATGAAAGCACGGAAGTCAGGCTGGATCGTCAACATTTCCTCGCCTGCCGGGCTGGATCCCAAACCGCCTTACGGGCCGGGCGCCAGAGGGGGCACTGTTTACGGCATGTGCAAGGCGGCGCTTGAACGTTTCAGCACGGGGCTTGCATCGGAGGTTTTCGAAGACGGCATCGCGGTCAATGTCGTGTCGCCCGGCCTAGTGGATACGCCCGGGGTCGCAGTGCATGGCCTGATCAACGAACGCACCAAGGATCGCGTGCAACCGATCGAGTACATTGCCGAAGCGGTATACCGACTGGCTTCCGGCGATCCCAAATCCATGACAGGGCGGGTCGACTATGCCGAGGCGTTCCTGAAGGAATTCGCGATAACGCCAGCGGCCCTTGTTGCCTGATAGATCAGGTCTTTTCGCCGTAGCTCACCGCCATTCCGGCACGCACATCCTGTTGCACGCCGTATTGCGGGAAGGGATAGCGGAATCCGTTCTTCGCCAGTGCCTTCATGCCGTCGATCGCCTTGACGAGATATTCCGGCGGACACGCCATCAGCATCTCATCGTCGAGAACGCCGCCATATCGCCTTTCGGCGAAACAGGGAATCGAAAGACTCGGCAAGCGAGTCGAAAGCGCACGGCCCCAAGAGTCGGCGCAGGCGGATTCTCCGACGACGCTCCAGTCAAAACGCTTGTAGCCCGACCACTGCAGTCCGTTGACGAAATAGATCATCGCTCCGGGCGTCGCGTAAAACAGCGCTATGTCCGGGTTCGACAGCTTGCCGGCGCCGAGTGGACCGACGGCGAGCGCTTCATATTTGCCATCCGGTACGCAATTCATCGCGCGTTGGTGCGCGCCGGCATCTTCCAGGCTCTGATACCAAACGCCCTTCATGTGCGAGCCGGAATACCACTCATCCGTCTTCGCGCCACCTAGCCCGACGACCGCGCGACACTGTGCGCCGACCAGATCCTCGCTTGTCACGCCGACCGTCCAGCCAAGGCGCGACGCCTGTCCGACGATTTGATCCAGAGTGTGGACGGCCTTCGGACGGCGAATGCGCGGAATGGCTTCCATATCCTCGCGTCGCTCGAACATCTGCATGGCGAAGACGATGCTGCGCAGTCGCAGAAGATGTTCCAGTTCGCTAGAGATTGCCGCCAAATCCATGCTCATGGCCGTTTCTCGCGAGCAAACACGTTGTCCCGCTGCAACCTTGGCGCCCCCAAGGGGAATCGAACCCCTGTTTCAGCCTTGAGAGGGCCGCGTCCTAACCGCTAGACGATGGGGGCCAGCGGCAGTCGGCGCTTATAGCGTCCGCTGGCGAGTTGGATCAAGCATGCACGCCTCATGCCGCGCCATACGCGATCGGAACAAGTCCTCCCGCACTGACGACAAAAGCGGCAAGCTCTCCCTCCGGCCTCCCCGCCAGCGCGAGAATGAGCCAGACGAATCCCTCCTCGCCGACGTTTTCAAGATCCCGAGCTGACGGCATCGCGTTCCCGTTCGGGTGAGAATGATAACAGCCGACGATTTCCTTGCCTCTGGCGCGCGCGGCCCGGAGAATTGAAATGTGTGCTGCGGGATCGATTTCAAAGCGATCCGTTTCGCTTGCCGTGTTGCGCGTGGGATGTAGCGTGGTCGCCGATACCGTATCGCCCATCCTAATACCTTCGATCAGGCCGCAGCACTCTCGCGGCAGTGCGACGCATGCCTGCTTTCGGATTTGTTCCCGAAGATCGGGACCGATGCGAAAGTGCTTCATGGCCTGGGAGGCGAAGGCGGTGTCGGCACAACGCGGCTGACAAGCCTACCCGTCTCCGTGTCGATGATGTCGATTTCATCACCTTGGGGCGAGCGCAGGTGCAGCACCAAGCGGCCAGGTTGGACGTCTATGGTCAAGATCTTGGCGTCGCGCGGCAGGAAAAAGGTCTGGCCGGAATCGCCGCCGGAAGAACGCGGCAGGTGACCGGAAAGCTTCATCGCGACGCCAACGACTAGCCCGATGAGCGCCAGGATGATAAGCGCGGATAGGACGATGACCGCATATTTCGCCGCTCGGTATGCGAGCGTGTTTTGAGGACCCGCCGGCGCCTGCATGTCTGACACAAAATCCTCCGCGCAGACTTCGCGCCGAGCCGTCGTTGAGAACGACCAGGCGGGTTGGCGGCTCGACCGCTTTCTTGTCGCCGCACTCGGCGACATCAGCCGTTCGCGCCTTCAACAATTGATCGAGAACGGAGCCGTTACGCACACTCGCAAAACGATACGAGACGGCAATTTCAGGGTCAAACCCGGCGACGTCTACGTGGTCAGCGTTCCCCCTCCGACGCCTGCCATTCCGCAAGGCCAGGACATACCCCTGCAGGTCGTCTATGAAGATGAGGATCTCGTTGTCATCGAAAAACCGGCCGGCCTGGTCGTGCACCCTGCGGCCGGAAATCCGGACGGAACACTCGTCAATGCGTTGATCGCGCATTGCGGCGCCTCGTTGTCAGGCGTTGGTGGGGTAGCGCGGCCTGGCATCGTTCATCGCCTCGACAAGGATACGAGCGGTCTTCTCGTTGCCGCCAAGAACGAGCGCGCCATGGCGAGCCTAGCCAAGCAGTTCGCCAATCACACCATCGAGCGCGCCTATCATGCCGTTGTCTGGGGTGCGCCAAGGGCGGGAGAAGGCGTCATCGAAGGTTCGATCGGCCGCAACCCGTTCGACCGCAAACGCATGGCAGTCCTGCGCGGTGGCGGGAAGATCGCCCGGACGCGGTATCGCCTGGTCGAGGCATTCGGCGATCCAGATGGGCCTTTCGCGAGCCTGATCGAGTGCCGCCTGGAAACCGGGCGCACCCACCAGATCCGCGTGCACCTGACGCACATCGGCCATCCGCTCATCGGGGATGCCTCCTACGGCAGGTCTCGCCAGCCACCGAGAGCTAAAACCACAGCCCAGGAAGTGGCTTTCGCAGCAGCGTCGAATTTTCCACGCCAGGCGCTGCACGCCTACATTCTTGGCTTCCAACACCCCACCCTGCATAAAACAATGCGATTTACCTCGTCTTGGCCCGCGGACATGGTTTCGCTCATTTCAGCCTTGCGTTCCTTGAAAAGAGGGGGCTAGCACCTAGATCTTGCCTGGTTTTGCGGCGGGTAGTCTCACTTTCAAGTTATCCAACACCGTGGCCGCGCGTTGTAGACTGTGTGCCGCAGCCGACCGACGCGTTTCGGCGCTGACACGAAAAAGAATGGGATGCATGGAATGAGCAGCCGCGGGTTGCCAACTCTACAAGGCGAAGGCGGCCTATCGCGCTACCTCTCCGAAATCCGGAAGTTTCCGCTTCTGGAGCCGGAAGAGGAGTACATGCTCGCCAAGCGCTGGAAGGAGCATGAGGATCCCGGCGCGGCGCGCAAACTCATCACCAGTCATCTTCGCCTCGTGGCGAAGATTGCCATGGGTTATCGCGGCTACGGCTTGCCGGTCTCCGAGATCGTTGCGGAAGGCAATGTAGGTCTCATGCAGGCCGTCAAGCGTTTCGAGCCGGACAAGGGCTTCCGTCTCGCAACCTATGCGATGTGGTGGATCCGCGCCGCGATCCAGGAATACATCCTGCGCTCCTGGAGCCTGGTCAAACTCGGGACCACGGCCAATCAGAAGAAACTCTTCTTCAACTTGCGCAAGGCCAAGAACAAGATCAACGCGATCGAGGAAGGCGATTTGACGCCGGAGCATGTCGCGACGCTCTCCGACCAGCTTGGGGTTTCCGCCCAAGAGGTCACTGACATGAACAGGCGACTCTCCGGACCCGACTCCTCTCTGAATGCGCCACTGCGCTCCGACTCCGAGAGTGAGTGGCAGGACTGGCTCGCTGACGACACGCTCGACCAGGAAACGCGCATGGCTGATCGCGAGGAGCTCGGCGAACGCCATACATTGCTGGAATCGGCGCTTGGCGAATTGACTGAACGCGAGCGCGACATCATCCAGGCCCGCCGGCTACAGGACGAGCCCGCAACATTGGAAGAACTCTCGCAGAAGTACGGCATCAGCCGAGAGCGGATACGGCAAATCGAGGTTCGCGCCTTCGAAAAACTACAAACACAGATGAAGAAAGCGCAGCACGATCGTCGCCCGGTGCCCGTCGGAGCAGCATGACCCGAGCGGATGGTTTATCCGCTATGCATCGTCGTACGTTCCATCCTCTCGCAATCGACCCTAGCGTTTGTCGCGCTCAGCGGAGATCGATGCGATGAACCTCAAGCTCTGGCAAGTCGATGCATTTGCAGCCAAGCCCCTCGAAGGCAATCCCGCTGCGATCGTGCCGCTACAGTCGTGGCTCGCTGACGGATTGATGCAAAAGATCGCCAACGAGAACAACCTTGCTGAAACCGCCTTTTTCGTTCGTACCGGCGCGGGCCAATACGACTTGCGTTGGTTCACACCCAATTCCGAAGTCGAACTCTGTGGTCATGCGACGCTGGCGAGCGCCTGGACAATTTTCAAATTTCTCGATTCCGGTCTGAAGCAGGTTGCATTCGGAACCAGGTCCGGAACCTTGCTGGTCGAACGCGGTGCCGAGGATTCGCACATTATGTCGTTGCCGTCCGACAGTGTTGCGCCACTCCACGAACCCGAGCTGGCCGTGCAACTGGGCGAAGCACTCGAGTCGCCGGCGCCGGTGCTGACCCTGAAGAGTCGGTACATCGTCGCCGTGTGGGAGAAAGCCGGCGACGTGCGCAGACTGACGGGCCCTGGCGAAATTCCCCGTGTGCTTCGTAAGCACAATGTCTGGGGGCTGATCGCCACAGCTCCAGGCGACGACGGCTATGACTTCGTTTCACGGTTTTTCGCTCCCGACAAGGGCGTCCCGGAGGATCCTGTAACCGGTTCCGCGCACTGCGCACTCACGCCTTACTGGGCGAAACGTCTCGGCAAGAAGACGCTCAAGGCCCGGCAAGTAAGCCCGCGCGGCGGCGATCTGATTTGCACCGACGCGGGTGAGCGGACCATACTGTCGGGGCCTTGTGCTTTGTACATGACTGCGGAGATCACGATTTGATTCGAATCCGCGCCGCGACACGCGCCGACGACGAATCCATCTGGACGATCCTTGAACCCACTCTGCGGGCCGGCGAAACCTATCCCCAGCCCCGCGATATCAGTCGTGCTGCCGCCCTGACCTATTGGTGGCAACCGGCGCACGCGATTTTCGTTGCCGAGAACGACGACGATCGCATCGTTGGAACCTATTATCTGAAGGCGAACACGGGTGGACCGGGATCACATGTCGCCAATTGTGGTTACATGACCTTGCCGGATGCGTGGGGCCACGGAGTGGGCCGCGCACTGTGTCTGCACTCGCTCGACGAGGCACGAAGGCGCGGCTTTCGCGCCATGCAATTCAATCTCGTCATTTCGACGAATGCACGTGCGTTACACCTATGGCAATCGTGCGGCTTCGAGATCGTGGGCCGACTGCCCGGCGCGTTCGAACATCCGACACACGGTTTCGTCGACGCGTTGATCATGTTTCAGACACTCTGAAGGTTGCTTTTCACACTATGTCGCATGCGCAATCACGGAATTGACGCACGGCGAGTGAATCACTACATAGATCGCGGGCCACGCCTCCCCAACGAGGCGCGATCATTCTGAAAGGAATGAACATGACCGGGATTATGCCGGCCGTGCGACCCGCACGGCCTTTTTTTTCGTCCGGACCCTGCGCCAAGCGGCCAGGCTGGACGCCAGAAGCCCTGAGTGGCGCACTGCTGGGCCGTTCGCACCGTTCCAAGCCGGGCAAAGCCAAACTCAAGGACGCCATCGATCGCACCAAGTCGCTGCTCGGCATTCCTGCGGACTTCCGCGTCGGCATTGTGCCTGCCTCCGACACCGGCGCTGTCGAGATGGCGCTCTGGTCCTTGCTCGGTCCGCGCCCAGTCGACTGCTTTGCCTGGGAGAGCTTCGGCGAAGACTGGGTCACCGACACGATCAAGCAACTGAAGATCAGGGACAGTCGCATCATCAGGGCCGACTACGGTGCCCTCCCCGATTTGGCGTCAGCCGATCCCAAGCATGACATCGTCTTCCTCTGGAATGGCACGACGAGCGGCGTGCGCGTTCCCGACGCTGATTGGATCGCGAACGATCGCGAAGGACTGACCATCTGCGATGCAACGTCTGCCGCGTTCGCCATGGAGCTGCCCTGGAGCAAGCTCGATGTCGCGACCTTCTCCTGGCAAAAGGTTCTCGGCGGTGAAGCGGCGCACGGCATGATCGTTCTGTCGCCGCGGGCAGTAGCGCGGCTTGAAGGCTATTCACCGCCCTGGCCGATGCCGAAAATCTTTCGCATGACCAAGGACGGCAAACTCGTCGACGGCATCTTCGAAGGCGAGACAATCAACACGCCTTCCATGTTGGCACTCGAGGACTATCTTGATGCGATCACCTGGGCGGAAGACATCGGCGGCCTCAAGGCGCTGATTGCCCGTTCGCAGGACAATCTCGGTGTCCTCGACCGTTGGGTGCGCGACTGCGGCTGGGCTGATTTCCTGGCCAGCGAACAAGGTTCGCGCTCCAACACATCGGTCTGCCTCAAGATCATCGATCCCTGGTTCAGGGCACTGGGCAGCGATGCACAGGCCGATGCCGCCAAGAAGGTGGCGACACTTCTGGAAAAAGAGGGCGTCGCCTACGACGTCGCCGGCTATCGCGCCGCGCCGCCCGGCCTTCGCATCTGGTGCGGAGCGACGGTCGACAAGGCCGACCTCGAAGCCCTGACGCCATGGCTCGACTGGGCTTGGGCGAAGGTGAAGTCGAACTCATCTCAATCATAGCGGGAGCCTTTCATGCCCAAAGTCCTCATCGCCGACAAACTCTCGCCGGCCGCGGTCGCGATCTTCAAGGAGCGCGGCGTCGACGCCGATGTGAAGCCCGGACTCGCCAAGGACGAATTGCTCGCCATCGTCGAGCAATATGACGGCATCGCCATCCGTTCTGCGACTAAGGTCACAGCCGACGTGATCAAGGCCGCGAAGAATCTCAAAGTCGTCGGCCGTGCCGGCATCGGAGTCGACAATGTCGACATTCCGGCTGCGACCGCGGCCGGCGTTATCGTCATGAACACGCCCTTCGGCAATTCGATCACCACGGCGGAACATGCGATCTCTTTGATGCTTGCGCTGGCGCGCGAGCTTCCTGCTGCGAACGCGTCGACGCAGGCAGGCAAGTGGGAGAAGAACCGCTTCATGGGAGTCGAAATCACCGGCAAGGTTTTGGGCCTTGTCGGAGCCGGAAACATCGGCTCGATCGTCGCGGACCGCGCCAGGGGTCTCAAGATGCGCGTTATTGCCTACGATCCTTACCTGTCGCCGGAACGCGCGTCCGATCTCGGTATCGAGAAGGTGGAGCTCAACGATTTGCTCGCGCGGTCGGACTTCATCACGTTGCACGTGCCCATGACGGCAGAGACCAGGAACATCATCTCGGCCGACGCTATCAACAAGATGAAGAAGGGCGCCAGGCTGATCAATTGCGCGCGCGGCGGACTTGTCGACGAAAAGGCGCTCAAGGCGGCGCTCGATTCCGGACACCTCGCCGGCGCGGCGCTCGACGTGTTTGAAGAAGAACCCGCCAAGACGAATATCCTTTTCGGCAACGAGAAGGTCGTCGCGACGCCGCACCTTGGCGCATCGACGACGGAGGCCCAGGAGAACGTCGCTCTGCAGGTCGCCGAGCAGATCGCGGATTATCTCCTGACCGGAGCGATCACGAATGCTCTCAACATGCCTTCCATCAGCGCCTCGGAAGCACAGAAGGTGCGGCCTTGGATCGACCTCGCGCAGAAGCTCGGCGCCTTCGCCGGACAACTGACCGACACGAGCCTGACCGCCGTCGAAATTCTCTACGAAGGAACGGCGGCATCGCTGAACACACGCGCCCTGACGCAAGCCGCGCTCGCGGGGTTGCTCAAGCCGGCATTGGCAGACGTCAACATGGTCAACGCGCCGATCGTCGCCAAAGAACGCGGCATAAAGGTAAGCGAGACGCGCCGCGACCAGCAGGGCGTCTATGAAGGTTACATGCAGATCTCCGTGACTGCCGAGAGCCTCAAGCGAAGCGTCGCTGGCACTGTCTTCTCCAACGGCAGACCACGCCTCATTCAGATCAAGAACATCGACCTCGATGCCGAATTCGCGCCGCACATGCTCTATGTCACCAACGAGGACAAGCCGGGCTTCATCGGCCGGCTCGGGACTCTTCTTGGTGAAGCACAGGTTAACATCGCGAACTTCAATCTCGGCAGGAGCGGCCCAGGCCAGAATTCCATCGCCCTGGTCGAAATCGACGGCGCCGTCAGCGAAGAGGTCTTGAAAAAAATTCGCAAGTTGCCGCTGGTCAAGCAGGCAAAGGCGCTTGCATTCTAGCCCTGGCAACCCATCTGATCTCACGGAGGGAACGTGCATCAGATCGTCATTTACTTCCTCTGGGTGCTCTGGATCATCAGCTGGACCGCCGCGGCACTCTGGTCAACACGCACGGAGCGCCGCGCCCCGTTCGGGGAGGAACTCATCAGCCGCGTCTTCACCGTGATCGGTGCGTTGCTGCTCTTTGGTCTCTATTCTCCGCACTATGTGTCGGTGCTCACGTTTTGGCGCGTCAGCGACTCCACGGGTTGGTGGCTTGCCGCGCTGACTGGCGCCGGTTTCCTGTTTACCTGGTGGGCGCGCATTCACCTCGGTCAACTCTGGTCGAGTGCCGTCACGCTCAAGGAAGGTCATCATGTGGTGAACACCGGGCCCTATCGAGTCGTTCGCCACCCGATTTACACGGGCATCATCGTTGCAACGTTTGCGACGGCCGTCGACAAGGGCACTTATGTCGCCATCGCGGGCGCCGTGTTGATGCTCGTCGGCTGGTTCATCAAGGCACGCGTCGAAGAACGTTTCCTGCGGGTGCAACTCGGAGCCGAAGCATACGACGCCTATGCCCGCAGGACCGCGATGCTCATCCCGTTCGTTCGAGTCTAAACAGTCTCGAAATACTGTACGTCGGGGCGTCCCGCCATCGACGGGCCCATTTTGGGTCCGATCGAGCGAAAATGATCGGACTTGCCGTGCGCCTCGAGCGCAGCTTGATCATTGTAGAGTTCCATCACCACATACGTCGTCGGCTCGGTCTTCGACTTGCAGAATTGATAAAGCTTGTTGCCCGGTTCGTTGGCGCGCACTGCCGCCATCATCTCGCGCGCAACCGCCTCGAACGCCTCGTTCGTGTCCGGTTTGATCTTGATCGTCGCCACTACGCCTACGGCCATGAATTCCTCCCAATGTTAGCCGGAGAAGAACGTAAACGGTCCGTAAAGGGACCGCAAAGGCTCTTTAGCGCGATTTAACCGGACTCCATCAAAATGACCGTGGCGGCAGAACCACCGCTAGAGGACTTGGATGGTCACGGCCAAATCCGTCAACGCGGAATCGATCGGCGCGCCAGCGCGCGACCGCAAGCTCGCGCTCGACCAACTCAGCCTCGCGCTTCGCAGTTTGCGGCCGAACGCCTGGATCATGCCGGCCCTTGCCGCCGTCGTCTGCTTGCTGTTCCGACAATGGATCGACACGACGCGCCTCGTCATCTGGTTCACGATGGTGGTCATCACGGGCGTGCCGCTCGGCATCGTCTGCAATCGCTTCGGCGAACTCAGTAACGACGCGCCGGAAGTGAACACGCAAGTCCGCCTGTCGGCTCTCGCCTATCTTGTCTTCACGGCGAGCTGGGGATCGATGGGCATATTCCTTTGGGCGCCGAACAACGATCTCAACCATATGATGGTGATCATGCTGCTTGCCTGCACCATCGCAGGCAACGGTGCTCTGGTCGGAGCGAGCCCGGCGCTTCTCACCGCTTCCTATCTAAGTTATGGGCTCGCCCTCATTCTCAGCCCGCTGCAGAGCGGTGGCGCCCTTTATGAGGGCATTTCCGTGTTGGCGGTCCTCTACATCGCCTACATGATCTTCATGTCGCGCCAGATCTATCTCACGGCACGCAAGATGCTGCTCTTGCGCTACGACAAGAACGATCTGATCGAGAAGCTCGCCAAGTCCAAAAGCGAGTCCGACGCGGCCCGCGAGCAGGCCGAGGCCGCCAGCCGCGCCAAGTCCCAGTTTCTCGCCAACATGAGCCATGAACTGCGCACACCGCTGAACGCGATCCTCGGATTTTCGGAGATGATCACCTCACGCGTGTTCGCCTCGAACCCGCAAAAGCACTACGAATATGCCGCTCTCATTCACGACTCCGGCTTTCACCTCCTCACGCTGATCAACGACATTCTCGACCTCGCCAAGATCGAGGCCGGGAGCTGGACTCTCAACGAGCGCGACTTCGATCTGCGCTCCGCCGTCGTGGACGCCTGCACCATGGTGGGCCCGCGTGCAGAGGCGGCCGGCTGCGAGCTCCGCCAGGAGGTGCAAGCAAACCTGCCGCTGGTCCATTGCGACGAGCGCGCGATCAAGCAGATTCTCCTCAACCTCCTCTCCAACGCGATAAAATTCACACCGCAAGGCGGTGTCGTGACGGTCTTCGCACGCGCCACTGCCGACGGCGGCGTGTGTTTCGGCGTTGCCGATACGGGCATGGGAATTTCGCCCGACGATCAACAGCGGGTGTTCCAGAATTTCGGCCAGGGCCGGCACGACATCGCCACGGCCGACAAGGGCACCGGCCTCGGACTTCCCATCGTCAAGGGCCTCATCGAGGCGCATGGCGGACGCATCGAATTGCAGAGTCAGATCGGCGAAGGCACGACGGTTCTCGTCGAACTGCCGCGCGCGCGCGTGCACAGAGCCACTGTCTTGCAGAAGGCCTCCTAGGCGGCGACGCGCACCGCGCTCTAACGGCCCTTATAGTCGCCAGGACGCTTTTCGAAAAAGGCGTTCACGGCTTCGCTGTGATCCTCGGTCAGGTGTGCGATGGCCTGATAGGCCGCCGACATTTCCATTATGATGTCGAAGCTGACATTCTGGCCCTCGCGCATCATGCGCTTGGTCATGCGCAGCACATCGGGCGGTTGACGCACGATCTTTGTCGCCAGCGCGCGCGCTTCTGCCATCAGACTCGCAGCCGGAACGACACGACTGACGAGGCCCCAGGACAGTGCAGTTTGCGCATCGATGGTGTCGCCGGTGAAGAACAGTTCCGCGGCGCGCGCGTGCCCGATGGTGCGCGGCAGAATCCACGAGCCGCCGTCACCCGGCACCAAGCCGATCTTCAAAAACGTTGCGCCGAAGATCGCGGTATCCGCCGCCAGTCGCATGTCGGCGAGACAGGCCACGTCGTTGCCGAGCCCGATGGCCGGACCATTCACCGCCGCGATCAGCGGCACTTCCAGACCCCAGAGACTCTTGACGATGCGATGAATCCCGTTGCGATAGCGCTCGCGAATATGCACGCCGGCACCGGCAAAGGCGCCGCTGCGCTCGCGCATCGCCTTGACGTTGCCGCCAGCCGAAAAAGCCGGACCGGCGCCGGTCAAAATCGCGCAGCGCACATCGCGATCCGCATTGATGGCCTGGCAGGCCGCGGCGAACAAATCACCATCGCCCTCCTCACCGAGAGGGTTGCGACTTTCGGGCCGGTTGAGCGTGAGTGTGACGATCGGACCGGTTTTCTCGGCGAGCAGCGCAGACATCGAATTCCTCATAAAAATGTAACCGGGAATTTACCATGCAAGGTCTGTAAAGCGAAAAGCTCCATTAACGTCTGAGCAGCCATAATGCCCGCTTGAACCAGTCACGCCCAGGCGACATTTCGTGACCTCAGATACTTTCATCGGCGAGACGTTCCGGCCCATCGAGACCTTTTTTCACGACGTGCGCAGCTCCTTGTTTCCGCGCAGCGATGCCGAGCTGCGCCTGGTCGACGAACAGTTGACGCTGGCGCGCAACGCCACCTGGCCCAACGTGTTCGTGTTGCCGCTGGCAGCCATCTTCGTTGCACTGGCGAATTCCGCCTGGGTGCCGTTACCTCGTCTCATCATTTGGCCGCTCCTCATGAGCACGGCCACAATTTCGTGCGACCTGTTCTATCGCCATTTGCTGCGTGCGTCCGATCGCTCCGCGGCGGATATCGCGCGTCGCGCCCGTGCCTTCGCAAGGTTGACTGTCATTCAGGGCCTTGTGTGGTGCTCGGTGGCGTTCGTCTTCTGGGTTCCGGGAAATACGGAGAACCACGCGCTTCTCATTCTAATTGTCGCCTGCACCTTGTCGGGCTGGAGCTCGATGGGCGCCTTTCATCTGGCGACCGGCGTCGGACCGATGCCGATCTATCTCGTGTCGCTCGCAGCCTTGCCGCTGATGGACAAGTCGGCGAGGGATTGGATGCTCGCCGGACTCTGCGTCGCATTCTGGATCCTGATGCGGGCGCTTCTCATGACCAACTACCGCACGCGCGAGCGCATGATCAGGCTGGAGCAGGAACGCGGCGGTCTGATCGATAGTCTCAAGACGGCGAAAACCCAATCGGACTCTGCTCGCGAACGCGCCGAAACGGCCAGCCGCGCCAAGTCCGCCTTCCTCGCCAATATGAGCCACGAACTGAGAACGCCGCTGAACGCCATCCTGGGTTTTTCCGAGATCATCAACACCAAGGCGATGGGTCCGGGCGTGTCCGATCAGTATTCCGAATATGCCGGGTACATCCATGGGTCGGGCCGTCATCTGCTGTCTCTCATCAACGATATTCTCGATCTGGCGAAGATCGAGGCCGGTAAGCTCGTGCTCCGAGAAGTCGACGTCGACCTTACTCGGCTGGTCGATGATACGGTCGCGATGTTCGACGCGCAGGCGAAGACTGGCGGCATCGTTCTCGGCGTCGAGGCATCGAGTTCTTGCCCATTCGTCAGCGGCGATGAGCGCGCACTTCGACAGATTCTCGTCAACCTCCTTTCCAATGCGATTAAGTTCACGCCGCCTGCCGGACATGTGACGGCCTTCGTCACTCTTCTCCATGACGGTTCGCTCGCCTTCGGGGTCTGGGACACCGGCGTCGGCATCGCACCCGAGGAACACGAAAAGGTGTTCGAAAGTTTCGGTCAGGGCCGTCACGATGCCGTCGTGTCGGACTCGGGAACGGGACTGGGACTTCCCATCGTGCGCGGTCTGGCCGAAGCCCATGGCGCACGCGTGATTTTGAGCAGCGCGCCCAACGAAGGCACACGGGTGACCATCATCCTTCCCAAGGAACGCGTGCGCGAGGCGCTCCGCGCGGCGGGTTAACTCCCATCATTCCTCATCCTGAGCCTGTCGAAGGATGAGCCGACGCGCTGCTTCCATTCTTCGGCAGGCTCAGGATGAGATTTGAGCCCGGCTCTTCGTGCGCTGTCAGCTCAGCGCCGCGTAACGTTTGAGGTGATGGTCGGCGTTGCCGTAAAGCGCATCGATCATCGTCAGCCGCTTGAAATAGTGTCCGACGTTCAATTCGTCCGTCATGCCCATGCCACCATGGATCTGCACCGCCGACTGGCCGACGAAGCGGCCTGACTTGCCGATCGTGACCTTGGCGGCCGAGGCAGCCTTGGCGCGCTCAGCATCGCTCTCATCGAGCTTGAGCGTCACCATCAGCGTGATCGAGACCGATTGCTCGTAGTTCACGAACATGTCGACCATGCGATGCTGCAGCACCTGGAACTTGCCGATCGGCACGCCGAATTGCTTGCGCTGCTTGGAATAGGCGACCGTCGTATCGACCAGAACCTTCATGCAGCCGGTTGCCTCGGCGCACGTTGCCGCGATCGCCTCGTCGACGACGCGCTCGATCAGAGGCAGCGCATCATCCGCCGGACCGATCACATTCGCCGCCGGCACTTCGACATTCTCGAAAGTGATTTCCGCCGCCCGCAGGCCATCCACCGTTGGATAGTCGCGGCTGGAAACGCCCTTCGCCTTTTTGTCGACGAGAAGAACGCTGACGCCCTTGGTGTCACGCTGACCGCCGGCGGTGCGCGCAGTGACGATCAGCTGGTTCGCCCAAGGGGCTCCGATCACGACCGCTTTTTGGCCGTTCAGAACGTAGCCGGAGCCTTGCTTCTTCGCGCTCGTCGTCAAGTCCGCGAGATTGTAGCGGCCTTGTGGCTCGGCGAAAGCGAACGCCATCATCGTTTCGCCGGCGGCGATCTTGTTCAGCCACTCGCTCTTCTGCGCGTCGCTGCCGCCATGCTTGAGAAGCCCTCCGCCGATGATCACGGTCGGTACATAGGGTTCGACCACGAGCGCCTTGCCGAATTCCTCCATCACGACCGCGGCGTCGACGGCGCCGCCGCCCAATCCGCCATGCTCTTCGGGAAGCGGCGCCGCGAGAAGCCCGAGCTCGGCGAACTGCTTCCAATGCGCCGGATCGCGGCCCAAGTCGCTACGCGTGAATTTGCGCCAGGAGTCGAACGTGTATTTGTCCGCCAGATATTTCGAAACCGAATTGCGAAGGAGCGTCTGCTCCTCCGAATAAGAGAAGTCCATGTGCGTGTTTCCTAAAGGCCCAGAACGGCCTTGGCGATGATGTTGCGCTGGATTTCGTTCGATCCCCCATAGATCGACGCCTTGCGCATGTTGAAATAGCGGCCCGCCTGGCCGAGCGCATAGTCGGGGCCGATGAACTCGTTGCTGCCGAGCGCGCGCTCGTTCGGATAGGCGTAATAGCCGATCGCTTCCACCGTCAGTTCGGTGATGCGCTGCTGGATCTCGGTGCCGCGGATCTTGAGGATCGAGCTTTCCGGCCCCGCCATGTGGCCCTTGGCTTCCTCTGCCAGCGTGCGCAGTTCGGTGAATTCGACGGCCGCGAGATCGATTTCGAGATCGGCGATCTTGCGGCCAAAAATCTCGTCGTCGATCAGGGGCGTGCCGTCGATGCGCTCCGCGGAGGCGATTTCCTTGAGCCGTCCGACGGCCTTCTTCGAGCGCGCGACGCCGGCGATGCCCGACCGTTCGTTGACCAGGAGGAACTTGGCATAGGTCCAGCCCTTGTTCTCCTCGCCGACGCGATTGGCGACCGGCACCTTCACATTGTCGAAGAACACTTCGTTCACCTCGCGCGCGCCATCGAGCACGATGATCGGCTTGACCGTGATGCCGGGCGTTTTCATGTCGATGAGGAGGAAGGTGATGCCTTCCTGCTGCTTCACTTCCGTGTTGGTGCGCACGAGGCAGAAGATCCAGTCGGCAAACTGCGCCAGCGTTGTCCAGGTCTTCTGGCCGTTGACGATATAAAAGTCGCCTTCGCGCACGGCACGCGTTCTGAGACTCGCAAGGTCCGATCCCGAACCGGGTTCGGAATAGCCTTGGCACCACCAATCCTCACCCGACAGGATGCGCGGCAGGAACTTCTTTTTCTGCTCGTCGTTGCCGAAGGTGAAGATGACCGGCGCCACCATGTTGAGGCCGAAGGGTAACGTCGTCGGCATGTCGGCGTTGGCGACTTCCTCGTTGAAGATGTAGCGCTGCGTGACGTTCCAGCCCGTGCCGCCATACTCCTTGGGCCAGAGCGGCGCCACCCAGCCTTTCTTGTAGAGAAGCTTGTGCCAGGCGAGATAATCCTCCTTGGATCGGTCCGCCGATTCCGTCGCGCCGACATCCGGCAGCTTCGGCTTGGCCTCAGCGATGAAGGCGCGCACCTCCTGACGGAAGGCTTCTTCTTCGGGCGAAAAGCTCAAATCCATGGCGTACTCCAGAAGGCTCGGCGAACCACTGAACTATGATAGCCGCGCTTCCGCGTGCTTCAAGGGAAGGCTCGTCGCGGCGGAAAAACAATTGCCGCAGCGTTATCCTATCTAGTTATCCTATCTATTTGTTTTGGCGGATCGCCTCGTGATGGCGGATCACTTCCTTGACGATGAAGTTGAGGAATTTCTCCGCGAAATCCGGATCGAGTTTGGCGTTGTCGGCCAGGACCCGAAGCCGCGCGATCTGCTGAGCCTCGCGCCCCGGATCGGCCGGCGGCAGGCCGTGCGTTGCCTTGAACTCGCCCACCCTCTTGGTGCACTTGAACCGCTCGGCCAGCAGATGGATGAGCGCGGCGTCGATATTGTCGATGCTGTCGCGCAACTGTTGCAGTTCCGGTTCGACGGCAGGCATGGCTTGTTCCCCGTTACTCGTACGACCTTCATAGGCAACGCCCGGTTTGACAGCAACAGCGGGACCATAAAACATCGCTTCCTCGAACCAGGGAGGCCATGATGAAGGACCTTTTCTCGCTTAAGGGCCGGATCGCGCTGGTGACCGGCGGCTCGCGCGGCATCGGTAGGATGATCGCCGAAGGTTTCCTGCACCATGGCGCCAAGGTTTACATCTCCGCCCGCAAAGGCGGCCCGCTCGAGGAGACGGCCAAGGAGCTCTCCAAGATCGGTCCGTGCATCGCGCTGACCACCAACGCGTCAGGTGCCGACGGTGCCAAGGCAATGGCGGACACCTTCCTCAAGCACGAAAAATCTCTCGACATCCTCGTCAACAATGCCGGCGCGGCCTGGGGCGCGGACTTCGACGAGTTTCCCGAAAGCGGCTGGGACAAGGTCATGGACTTGAACGTCAAGACTCCTTTCTTTCTCACGCAGGCGCTCCATGGCGCACTGCGCGCTGCCGCGAGCAAGGACAAACTCGCCAAGGTCATCAACATCGCCTCGATCGACGGCATCGCCGTCAATCCGCAGGAGACTTACTCGTATCACGCGAGCAAGGCGGGCCTCATCCACCTGACCAAGCGCATGGCGATAAGGCTCATCCGCGACAACATCGTCGTCAGCGCCATCGCGCCCGGCGCCTTCGCCTCCGACATGAACCGCGACGCGCGCGATCATGGCGATGCCCTCGCCAAGATCATCCCGTCGCGCCGCATCGGCACGGCCGAAGACATGGCGGGTGCTGCGATCTACCTCGCCTCGCGCGCGGGCGACTATGTCGTCGGCTCGACGATCGTTGTCGATGGCGGTGTAAGCTACATGCGCGGCGGCAACTAAAAAAAAGTCACATTCGTTTTGGACGGAGTCCGGGCGACAACACTTTGCCTCTTCTATTTTTTCATCGTCCCGCGTACGTGCACGGAAACCGGCGATGAAAGCCGCCGATTTTCGCGCGCACTGATGGGGATATAGGTCAAGTGGCGATTTGACCGTAACGGTTCAAGGGGCGCCTGAAGAATTACGATGTCTATTTCACGTCAAATACTCAACGCCCGTCTCGACCAGTTCTCCGTGTATCGATTGGCGACTGGGTCGGAGAGGGTGCTGGCCAACCACGATTCAGGTTGGTTTATTCACGCGTATCGATGGCGGACTGCACATTGTGTTTGCGATCGCGCCGCCGGACAGGGCGGATGCTTTCCAGACCTATGTCGAGGGCGACGCTCATCGAAAATGAAGTGGCTAGCTCCGCCTGAGCGCTGCCATGCCAATTCCTGCCGTGATGAGCAACGAGCCTGAGATCTATCGCACCCGGAAGCGGATGTTCTCGACGTCGAAGATGAGTGATCTCAGTTCGTCCTCATCGTGGTCCACTGCCAACTTGGCCAGAACGAACAGATGTTTCCAGATCGCGACAACCGCAATGATGCTGCGCGACAAGTTCGGGTCTCCTGCCAGCTTGAGCTCGAGTAGGCCACGTTCCGCCAATAGCACCATCGCTTGCTCATATTCGCCTCGCAAGTCATACGGCAGCACCGGATTGCGGCCCTCGCGCCGGCATTCGTCAATTGTTGCGACGAGAGCATATGTATTCCAGTCGGCGATTCCGTGCGCGATATGGATGCGAACAAGGTATGGCACGGCGGCATATGACGCTTCGCCGACATCGCCTTGATGGTGAAGCTCGTTCCAGAGTTCGTCCCAGGCAGCGTCGCGATCACCTCCCTGATCGAGCGCTTGAAGAGCCCTTTTCGAATCGTACGGCAGTCGGTGGCCGCCCAGTAACTGAGACCAATTCGGATTGTCGAAATCCATCGCGAGTGTCCTCCCTTGCGGCAGGCTGATCGACGTTTCGGTCTCACCACTCACGGATTATGTATGCTCCCCAGCCGTGCGCCGGGTGATGACGATCGGCTTTACACCATATTGAACGCGATTGCGGCGATTTAATGGAACTGGCGATTTGACCGTCACGCCTCAAGAGCCGTCTGGAGATTTACGACGTATATTTCTGGTGTTTCATGAGTTCTCAGCTCCGCCTGAGCGCGGCCAAGCCGATGCCGGCCGTGATGAGAAGCGAGCCTGAGATGCGGTCTGCGAAGCGCGAAAACCGCGGTTGCGACGCCAAGTGCGCGGCGCGGCCTGCGAGGATCGCATAAACAAGCTGCACGAAGAACTCGATGAAGACCGAGGTCAGCGCGAGAATCGCAACCTGGGGCACGATCGCCGCGTGCGGATTGATGAACTGCGGCAGGAGCGCGGTGAAGAAGAGAAGCGCTTTCGGATTCGACATCTGCAGGATGAAACCGTTGAGGAAGAGGCGCCGCCACGGTGCCGGCGTCGCCGAACCGCGCTGGACCGACAACGCCTTGGACTTGCCGAGGAATGCGCTGACGCCAAGCCAGACGAGATAGCCCGCACCGATCCACTTGATCGCGAAGAAGAGGTCGTAGGATGCCAGCAGGATTGCGCCGATGCCCGTCGCCGACAGGATGAAGTAGGCCGTGTTGGCGCTGAGGATTCCCAGGATCGACCAGATCGTCCTCGCGGTCCCGCGCGTCAAGGCTTGCGACAGCACCAGCAGCACCGCCGGGCCCGGCGTCAGGCACAAAACTGTTTCGATCAGCGCAAACGCACTCCAGATCTGCCACGTCATGCGCGGGTGAGCCTCACGACTTTGTCGCCCGACGCTTCGGCAAGAAGTTCGACGATGCCCTGCCGGTTCGACACGACCTTCACGCCTGGCGCATCGATATGAACGCCATTGGGGAACTGGATCGTCGGCACGAAGATTTCCGTCGGCTCCTTGATGCGGCTGTCGGCGGCGAATGCGAGCGTGAACGTCCCTCTCGCGGAATCGAAGCGCACGCTCTTCGGTTCGCCTTGGACGCGCCGGGCATATGGCCGCGAAAAGCCCTTGACTGCGCGGCCGCCCGAGTCCGGATCGTTCGGTCCGGTATCCTGGTCGCGCGAATAGATCGAGAGGTCTTCCTGGTTCCAGCCGTCGCCGGTTGAAGCTTCGTTGCGGTTGGACGCGGTATAGTTCCATTGCGTCGACGAGATCAGCAGGCGGTCCATCGCCTCGTACATCAGCCTGAGCGCCAATTCGTGACTGCGCCAAGGCTTCGACGAGCGATCGCCGCTCGCCCAGGCGCCATACGCCTCGCCTTCTTCGAGATCATACGGGATGCCGAATTCCCCGATCAGCGTTGGCGCGCTTTCGGCGCTCAGGCCATCTGCGAGTTTCGTGATGTGCGCGAGTTGCGCGGTGTATTTGCCGGCAACAGTGTCCTGCGCCGTCGCATCGTCGGGATTGTCGCGCAGTTCTCGCGGGCGAAAGCGCTTCGAGGCGAGAGTCTGGATGTCGTACCAGTGGCTGGCATTGACCGTGCGCTGCGGCGCACCCGGCGCGAAGCCGGTGCCGGCGAAGGCGCGAAACGGGCTTACTTCCGCGAAGATCATCCATTCCTTGCGCACGGAGCGCACGGTGTCCGCGACGCGTGCGAAGAAGGGCGCCATATAGTCGGCCTCGATGGAGATTTTGCGCCCGTCGCGATGGGTGAAATACTGTTCGTCGATCGGCGCTGTGCGATTCTTGCCGTCATAGGCGCCGGCCGCTTCGAAAGGGCAATCCCGCGTCCAAATCGAAATGCCGTCCGGATTAAGGACCTCCGTGCGCACTTCCTTCATGGTTCGCGTTTCGCGGTCCATGGCGAGGATCGGAACCTTCCGCGGCACGCCGCGCGCGGCCAGGAGCGCATCCATCGGGCTGATGGCAAGGCCCGGCCGCAGGTCCGTCATGTCGGTCGAGTCATGCTCCTGGCCTCGCGTGAGCGGCTGCCCGATGAAGCCCTCGCCCGGCTCGTTCAGCGTGTCGAAACCGATGACATGCGGCTGATCCTTGACGCGCTCGGCGACCGCGCGCATCGCGCCGATATAGTGATCCTGCAGATAGTCCTGGACGTTCTTTCCTTCGATCGTGAAGTTGGGCGTCATGTCGCGGCCGGCGAAAAACAGCGTCCACATGATGCCGTTCGCCGGCAGGCGATAGTTCGACGCCCAGGTCATCTGCGGATAGGCGTCCTGGCGGCCGCCTTTGGCATAGTCGTATTTGTACTGCATGACATGCGCCGCGCCCGCAGCATGGAATTTGGTGAAGTCGAGCCCGACCGCTTCGAACGTCCAGCCCGGCGCGCCGTCGCCGCCCGACATCCGGCTCCAGACATCCTGATGAAAGTCGATGAAGACATAGAGCCCGAATTTTTCGGCGCGGCGCGACACCTCCGCGAAATAGTCGAGATAGGCGTCGTCATACGCGCCGGGCCCGGCATGTTCGACCGCTTCCCAGGTCGTCAAGAGGCGCAGGCAGTTGAAGCCCCAGTGCTTCAGGCGACCGAGATGCTCGTCGGCTTCGGTGAGCGGAAAGGGCCGGCCGATGAACGAGACCGTGCGATGATCGGAGAAATCGGAAGGATGGTTCGTGCCGCCGCCAGGGTAAGGCACCTTGCAGTCGCCGCCGAGATTGACGCCGCGCAGGATCACGCGCCTGCCGGCTTCGTCGACGAACCATCGGCCCTTCATACCGAGTTTCAGCATGCTCCCGACCCACTTGCGTTCTGTTATGCTGGCTAGTGTCCGATTGCGAAATTCGCTTGACTTCTATATCGCGCTCCCGGCGAATTTCGCAATCGAGGGACACTAGCAATTCATTGAATCCTAGTGTCGTTTCGGTTCCGAAGTTCGCCTCAGAACCTGATATCGATTTTGGGCGAACTTCGAAACCACGATACTAGAAGGAGAACAAAATCGGCTGCCCATGTCCACGACCGTCGAACCACGCCAAATCAGGCCGCATCCCTTGAGCCACGATTTCGTCTGGCGCATGCCGGAGCCGGCGACGCTGCGCTTTCTGAACAAGGAGCAATTCCGCGCCTTCGATGCGCTTGGGTTCGTCAGACTCGAAGGCGTGTTCACGCCGGAGGAAGTCGCGAGCGTCATCCAGGCCATCGATCCGATCGAGCACAAGGGCGAAGAGTGGCTGCGCGGCAAGGGCGGCAAGGTGATGATCTCGGAGGCCGACGTCATCACCTTCACCACGCATCTCGTCACCCGCTCCGACACGCTGCGCGCCTTTGCGGCGCATCCGAAGGTCAGAGACATCTGTCACGATCTGATCGGCGGCGCTGTGCGGCTCTATTGGGACCAGTCGGTCTACAAGAAGACCGGCAAGGAACAGGAATTTCCGTGGCACCAGGACAATGGCTACACCTTCATCGAACCGCAGCAATATCTGACGCTGTGGATTCCGCTCGTCGATGTCGACGAGAAGAATGGCTGCCCCTGGATCGCGCCGGGCGTGCATAAGCGCGGCACGCTGGAACACTGGCTGACGCCGATCGGCTACAAGTGTCTGGAGCACGTCCCTGATGCCGTCGCCGTGCCGGCCAAGGCGGGCGACGTGATCGCGTTTTCGTCGCTCGCGCCGCATCGCACCGGTCCGAACCTCGAGACGGGTTCGGTGCGCAAGGCCTACATCCTGCAGTATGCGCCCGACGGCGCCTTTACGATCAAGGATGGCGTGAAGACGAAGCAGGACGATCCCGCCCGCCAGTTCCAAATCTGACTTTATTCTCGAACCTCGTCCTCCAGCTCGTCGAACTCGAGCCACATCGCGTTGAGTACGGCGAAGGCACAGGCGAAGCCGATGCCGAGGATCCAGGCGAAATACCACATCGTGTCCTCCTCAATAGGCGCCGGGATCGCCGGAAAAATCGCGGGCCCGCACCGGTCCGCGCATGACGCGATAGACCCAGGCGGTATAAGCAAGGATGAGCGGCAGGAAGATCAGGACCGCGCCGAGCATGATCTCGAGCGTGAGCTTGCTCGACGAGGCATCCCACACCGTCAGGCTGGAATCGGGTTCGCTCGAGGACGGCAGCAGGAAGGGAAAGAGCGCGAGACCGGCCGTCGCGATGGTCGCGGCGCATGCGAGCGCAGAGCCGAGAAAGGACAAAAGCGGCCGGTCGCGCAACAGAATGGCCGCGAAGGCGCCGCTGAGCGCCAGCAAGGGCGCAAGCCAAAGCGCGGGATGCAGACCGGCATTCAAAAGCCAGCCGCGCGGCACGAGGATGACCGTCTTCAACATCGGATTGGAGTCGCTGTCGTGGCTGAGCGACGAGGTGATGACGTAACCGTCGAGCGCCAAAAGCCAGATGCCGGCGAGCACGAAGAGGACGATGAACGCGCCCGCGAAGACGGGGATCGCTGCCCTTGCCCGTGCGCTCACCGGACCGTCGCTCTTCAAGGTCAGCCATGTCGCGCCGTGCAGCGTCAGCATGGAGAGGCTCAGGAGTCCGGTCAGCAGCGGAAACGGTCGCAGCAGCGACAGCAACGTGATCGTGCTATGAAAGCGAAGGTCGGCGTCGAAGCCGAACGGCACGCCGAGAAAGAGATTGCCGAACGCGACACCGAAAATCAGCGCGGGGATGATTCCGGTGACGAAGAACGTCCAGTCCCACCAGCCACGCCAACGCGGGTCGGAAAGCTTGCTGCGATAGATGATGCTCAGTGGACGGAAGATCAGCGCGGCCAGCACCGCGAACATGGCGAGATAGAAGCCGGAGAACGAGGCCGCATAGAGCGCCGGCCAGGCCGCGAAAATCGCGCCGCCGCCGAGGACGAACCACACCTGGTTTCCTTCCCACACCGGGCCGATCGTGTTGATGACCTGGCGTCGCTCATTGTCGTTGCGCGCGACATAGGGAAGGAGCGCGGCACTCCCGAGATCGAAACCATCCGTCACGGCAAATGCGATCAGGAGGACCCCGAGCAGCGCCCACCAAACGAGACGAAGGAGCTCGTAGCTCATGCCGCCACCATGTCGCGGGGCGCTGCAACCGGATGACCGATGGTTTGATCGGGACCGAGGCGAACATACTTGATCATCAGATAGAGATCGGCGACGGCCAGCCCGGAATAGAAGACGACGAACCCGAGCAGGCTGAAAAGGACGTTACCGGCGGCGGTGCTTGAGACGCCGAGCGCCGTCGGCAGGACACCTTCGATCACCCAGGGCTGGCGGCCATATTCGGCGACGATCCAGCCGAGTTCGGCGGCAATCCAGGGCAATGGCAGGCTGAGAACCGCCGCGACGAGGAACCAGCGATAGCGCACCAGTTGCCGCGTCGCGGCGAGGTAGAAGGCGGCGCCGAACAGAAGAACGAACCAGAAGCCGCACGCGACCATCAAGCGGAACGACCAGAACAGCACCGGCACGTTCGGGATTGTCGATTGGGCGGCCCTTGCGATGTCGGCCTCGCTTGCGTGCTCGACATCGGGACGAAAGCGCTTCAGGAGCAGCGCATAGCCGAGATCGTCGACATGCTCGTGCAGCTGTGCCCGCAGGGCCGCGTTGTTGCGGTCGCTGCGCAGCTTGGCCAGCGTCTCGTAGGCGAGCAGTCCGCTTCGGATGCGCGTGTCGGCCAGCTTGACGAGATCGTCGATGCCGGGAACCTGCTTGTCGATCGATCGTGTGGTGATGAGGCCAAGCACCCACGGGATCTTGACCGCATAGTCGGTCTTGCGTCCCTCGCGGTCGGGAATGCCGATCAGCGTGAAGGAGGCCGGCGCAGGCTCGGTATTCCACATCGCCTCGATCGCGGCGATCTTCATCTTCTGATTGACGCTTGCCGTGTAGCCGCTCTCGTCGCCCAGCACGATGACGCAGAGCGCACTCGCGAGACCGAAACTCGCGGCCACCGTCATCGAGCGCAACGCGAGCGGGCGGTGGCGCTTCTGCAGGAGATAGAGCGCGCTGATCGCCAGCACGAAGACCGATCCCGTGACGTAGCCGGCCGCGACGGTATGGACGAACTTGGCCTGCGCCACCGGATTGAACAGCACGGCCATGAAGTCGCTGACTTCCATGCGCATCGTATCGGGATTGAACTTGGCGCCGACGGGAAACTGCATCCAGCCATTGGCGATCAGGATCCAGAGCGCCGAGAAATTGCTGCCGATCGCGACGCCTGCGGTGACGATGAGATGGCCGACCTTGGAAAGCCGGTCCCAGCCGAAGAAGAAGAGCCCGACCAGCGTCGCCTCGAGGAAGAAGGCCATCAGGCCTTCGATGGCGAGCGGCGCGCCGAACACGTCGCCGACATAATGCGCGTAGTAGGCCCAGTTGGTGCCGAACTGGAACTCCATGGTGATGCCGGTGGCGACACCCATGGCGAAATTGATGCCGAACAATGCGCCCCAGAATTTGGTGATGTCGCGCCAGATCGTCCGCCCCGTCATGACATAGACGCATTCGGTGATGACGAGGATCAAGGACAGCCCGAGCGTCAAGGGAACGAAAAGGAAGTGATAGAGCGCGGTGACGGCGAATTGCAGGCGCGAGAGCAGAACGACGTCCATGCGCTATTGGCCCATCCTGCCCAGAATCTGCGCCGAAGTCGCCCCGGCGCCGGCCGCGACCTGGTGACGTGGATCAAAGAAGGCGAAGTAGAGTGCGCACAACAGGACGAGCTTTGCCGCGAGCAGAGCGCCGATTTCGCGTCCGAGCCGGTTGCGACTCATGATGATCTCCCTCCCGCGGCCATTTTCGCCGGACGCGACCTGTCGATGCAAGCCGCGCCCGGTTCCCCAACGTCAGAGCCCACTCGATTCGGACGTGAAGAGCGGGATAAGCTCCAGGAAACTATCGGGAGAATGCCATGGCAGATACGCTCAACTCCGGCGTCCAGACCATCACGGAGAGCGACGACGTCATCAAGGCGGCGATCGAGGAGGCGCATTGGCCCTCGCTGATCGCGGCGTTGGTTCATGTGACCGGCGATGCGAGCCTCGTCAGCGGCGACATCAAGCCGGTCTATGAAATGATGGGCGATGGCCAGGGCGGACTGACGCCGGATCAGATCGCGCAGACCAAGGCGCGCGCGTTCGAAGCGTTGAAGAAATACCGCGATGGCGGCTGCAAGTTGCCGCCGCATCCGACGCCCGACACCGTTCGCAAGATGATGACGTTCGTGGCCGGCGGCGACATTCCCGAACAATATGTCCCGTTTCTCGAGGAGGAGCTGGCGCTCGACGCCAGCGACGCAAAGGCGGTGCATGGTTTGGAGACACTGCCCGAGAGCGCCAAGAAGGATTTTCGCGTTCTGATCGTCGGCGCCGGCATGTCCGGCATGCTCGCGGCGATCCGCCTGAAGCAAGCCGGCATCGCCTTTACCGTGGTGGACAAGAACAAGGATGTTGGCGGCACCTGGATGGTCAACTCCTATCCCGGCTGCCGCGTCGACAATCCGAACCACATGTATTCCTACTCGTTCGAACCGAACCACGACTGGCCGTATCACTTCTCGACGCAGCCCTTGTTGTGGAAATATTTCCGCGGCGTGGCGGACAAGTATGGCTTGAGGCCGAACATCCGCTTCGAGACCGAGGTGATCCAGTCGGTCTATGATGAAGCGGAGGCCAAGTGGAAGACGCGCGTCCGCTCTGCCGGCGGCAAGGAAGAAACGCTCGTCAGCAATGTCGTCATCACCGCCGTCGGCCAACTCAGCCGCCCTCGCCTGCCCGACATCAAGGGCATTGAAACGTTCAAGGGCCAATCGTTTCACTCCGCTGAGTGGGATCACGCGGTCGATCTCAAGGGCAAGCGCGTCGCGGTCATCGGCACCGGCGCAAGCGCCTTTCAGTTCGTGCCCGAAATCGCGCCCACGGTCGGACAGCTCTTCGTCTTCCAGCGCACCGCGCCCTGGATCTTGCCGACGCCGCGCTATCATCTGCCGGTGCCGGAGGGAAAGAAGTGGCTCCTCAAGCACGTTCCCTTCTACGCCAAATGGTATCGCTTCTATCTGGTGTGGACGCTGACGGACGGTATCTATGCCTTCGTCCAGGCCGATCCGAATTGGACGACGCGCAAGGATTCCGTCAGCGCGGCGAACGATCAACTCCGCGAGATGGTGACGCAATACATCAAGGGACAGCTCGAGGGTCATCCGGAACTTGCCGAGATCGCCGTCCCGAACTATCCGCTCGGCGGCAAGCGCGGCGTGCTCGACAACGGCGTGTGGCTTGGTGCGCTCAAGCGCCCCAATGTGGAAACGATCTCCGACGCCATCGTCGAAATCACGCCGACCGGCCTCAAGACCAAGACCGGCCGCCAGATCGATGTCGACGTCATCATCTACGGCACCGGATTCACGGCGAGCCAGTTCCTCGCGCCGATGAAGTTCATCGGCAAGGGCGGTATCGACCTGCATGAGCAGTGGGACGGCGATGCGCGCGCCTATCTCGGCATCACGGTGCCGAACTTCCCCAACCTCTTCATCATGTATGGGCCGAACACCAACATCGTGGTCAATGGCAGCATCATCTTCTTCTCCGAATGCGAGGTGCGTTACATCCAGGGCCTCATCGAACTGCTCTTGAAGTCGGGCGGTGGCGCGATCGAAGTGAAGAAGAACGTGCACGACGCCTTCAACGAAAAGGTCGATGCCGGCAACGCCAAGATGGCCTGGGGCGTGCCGCAGGTGACGAGCTGGTACAAGAACCAGAAGGGCCGTGTGTCGCAGAACTGGCCGTGGCCGATCGTGGATTATTGGACGGCGACGCGGGCCCCGAACCCGGCCGAGTACGACGTGCGCCCGGTGGACGACGCCAGGGTCGCCGCGCAGTAGGAGCCGGCCGTGCATTTCATCGATGCCTTGCACGCGCGCAAATCCGTGCGTGCGTTTCGACCCGATCCCGTGCCGCGCGCGCTGGTCGAGGAGTTGCTCGCGCTTGCCTCGCGGGCGCCATCCGGTACCAACGTGCAACCGTGGAAGGTTCATGTCGTGGCGGGCGAGGTTCGCGCCGAACTCGAGCGCGAAGTGTTGGCACATCGCGATACGCAGCCGCCGGACGATCGCGCCGAATTTCCCCGCACCAGCAAGCGTAAGGAACCCTATATCGGGCGCATGCGAAAACTCGGCAAGGACATGTATTCGCTGATCGGAATCCCCAAGGGCGACCAGGCCGCGAACTGGGCGCAATGGGGGCGCAACTACAAGTTCTTCGACGCGCCGGTCGGGCTCATCTTCACGATCGACAAGGATCTCGACGCCATGAGCTTCGTCGATCTCGGCATGTTCATGCAGACGCTGATGTTGGCGGCGAAGGTGCGCGGTCTCGACACCTGCGCGCAAGGCGCCTGGAACAATTATTGGAGCGTAACGCGCCGCGTGCTGAATGTGCCCGAAAGCGAATACATCATCTGCGGCATCTCGCTCGGCTATGCGGATGAGAATGCGCCGGTCAACCGGCTGGTTTCGGAGCGTGAGCCGGTCACAAGCTTCGCCACCTTCCACGGGTTTGAATCTTAGTCGGGCTCAGGACGAGCAGCCAAACTCAAATCCTCCATGCTGAGCCTGCCGAAGGATGTAAGCAGCGCGCCCGCTCATCTTTCGACAAGCTCAGGAGGAGGTGAGTTCTATTTTCCGCATGCCGGGCTTGCTGAGGGAGTTACCAGCTTTCGCCGAACGGCCTGATTTCCACGTTGAACGACCAGGCGGACTTGTCCTGGTGCGCGGTGTGGAAGATCTCATCCGCGATGGCCGCGGGCCTAATGAAGAAGTTGTCCGGCCGATCCTTGAAGCGCTCGCGTGTCCAAGGCACGTCAATCACCGCGTCGATGACGACATAGGCGACATGCACGCCCTTGGGCCCGACATCGCGCGCAATCGCTTCGGCCAGGATGCGCTGCGCCGCCTTGGTCGGCGCGAAGCCGGCAAAACCGGCGCGCCCGCGCAGCGCCGACGTATTGCCGGTTGCGATCAGAACGCCTGAGCCGCGCGCGATCATACCCGGCATGAAACTCCTGGCGAGATAGAGCAGGCCCATCGTATTGGTCTGGAAATTCCTGTTGAGCACGGCGGGATCGATGTCCAGGAACGAGCCGAACGCACCGCCGACTGCGTTATGAATCACAATGTCCGCAGGCCCGAGGTCGCGCGTGACGGCGGCGGCGACAGCTGTGACTTCATCCGGATCGGACACGTCGCAACGAAACGCTTTGGCACCCGCAATCTCCGTTTCGAGCGCTGCAAGGCGCTCCGCATTGCGTGCGAGCATCGCGACACGATAGCCGCCTGTCGCAAATCTCCGCGTCAACGCCGCGCCGGTTCCAGGTCCGACGCCTGAAATCACGCAAACTTTCTCGCTCATGCCTTTGCCTTTGACGATTCCACTCCAAGAACACGGGCACGATAGGCGTCGGTGAAAACCTCCGGCGGCAGCACGTCGGGGCCGGCCATGACGGCGACGCCATGCATGCCGAGCGACATGTCCACCGCCAGACGCTCGTGATATGTGCGCCGCCTCTCGCGCGCGACGCTGTCGAACTCCATGTCGAGGGTTGCGGTCAACGCGGCGACGAAGCGCAGCCGGCGCATGCGCTCGGCCCGCTCTTCGGCGTAAGGCTTGAGCGCGGTCGGCGACCAGTCATCGCCCGTCGTCAAAATGTCCGTCACGATGCGCACGTCGCGATAGGTGATCGACAAGCCGAGACCGATGATGGGATCGTTCCAGCCCGCCGCATCGCCGATCAGGACGACACCCGGCGCAAACGGTTCGTCGGTCCAGCTGTCGTTGTTGAAATAGCTGAGCAACGGTCCGGCCGGAGTTGCGTCGGCGAGATGCTTGTTGTCGGGCGCGGAACTCATGCGGAAGGCCTCGAGGAAATTTTTTGCACCGTCGACGCCGCTGAAACGCTTGCGCGGTTCGAGCGCATAGCCGCCATAGATGCGCACGCGGCCTTCGCCTTGCGGGAACGCGAGAAAGCCGAAATCGCCTTCCGTACCAATCGCCTGCAGATTCTCGTCCCAGCCCTTGGCGCCTTCGACCAGAAGCCCCGCGAACCAGTGATGCGGCTTATCCTGATGCAGGCGGATATGGGCCGCATCGCGCACGCGCGAGACGCGGCCATCGGCGCCGACGAGCAGCTTGGCGGCAACGCGATGCGACGCACCCTCGTGGCTATAGGTCACCGAAGGCTCCGATCCGGTGACGATCTTTGTCACCTGGACGCCGCGCAAGGCTTCCGCTCCCGCGCGCTTCGCCTCATCGAACAAGACCTGGCAATGGTGCGGATGGCCGATGCAAAGCGGTCCCTTCACGTCCGGCACGAAGGCGTCGAGAACGAGAGCGCGCGACTCCGATTCGGCGGCGCTTCGGCTTTCGTCATAGGTCACATGACGCTGCACATGGTGCGCGCCCGATTTCATCAAAAGCTCGTACAGTCCAAGCCGCTTGACTTCCGCCACGCCCCAGGGTGCCAGCCACTCGCCGCGCACGCGATCCTCATAGACGACCGATTGTTCGAGCAACAGAACCGACTTGCCGGCGCGCGCCATCACGATCGCGGTCGCAGCGCCGCCGATGCCGGCTCCGACGATGATCAGGTCGTAATGCTTCAAGGCCGTCCTCCTCATGAGGACACACTATACATGACGCATGCTCCCCTTCGATCAAACGTTCCAGAGTCCGGCGCCGAATAGATAAACGATCGATTGCCGCCCCTGGCGGCGTCTGGCAAGCTGCGAGGTCTTCCTTCACAGGCTCCAAAATCGATGTCACCGGCATCAGGCAAACGACCGCCCCGCACCAGGCCATCGGAGTCGGCGCGATCCGTAAACCGGACCCCGGCCGCGGATGCCTTTACCGATCTTGTCTTCGAGATCTTTCGCCTGAACGGGCGAATCCTCGCGGCGGGCGAAGTGTTGACGGACGAGTTCGCACTCACGACGGCGCGCTGGCAGGTTCTGGGCTCGGTCGGGTTCGCAGGGCCACAGACCGTCGCGCAGATTGCCCGCAATATGGGTCTGCAGCGTCAGAGCGTACAGCGCACCGTCGATCTCCTAACGGAAGAAGGCTGCCTCGCCCTGACCGACAATCCCAACCATGCCCGCGCCAAGCTGGTTGTGTTGACGAAAATGGGCGAGGCCAAGCTCGCCAAGATCACGCAGCGCCAGCACATTTGGGCCAACCGGATCGTCAAGGGATTGCCGGACCGTCCGATTGCGCACGCCGTCTCCACCTTGCGCGAGATCCGCCAGCGCCTGGAGAACGACGAAGCTTGAGCAGCTAACCCTTTTCGAAGACAGCGAGCCGTTCCCGCAAGAGCTTGTTCTCCGCTTCGAGCTCGTCCCGGCAATCTCGAGAAATCCATAGGCCAAGCGGGGTCTCCTCACCGATCGAGGCCATTAGTATCCGAAGCAATGGCGGCGTTGGTTACGCCGCTTCGACAGAGCGATTCAAGATTTCGTGGCACAATGTTGTCAAACACCTGCAGGGTGACGAGATAAACAGCGGTTGGCGGAGGTTCGCCAGCGTCCGACCTCTAGCGGAAAGCCTTGCCGGCATCCTTCAGGATCTCGCGCGCCGCGTTGTGGCCAGGCGCGCCAGTCACGCCGCCCCCGGGATGCGTGCCTGCGCCGCACATATAGAGTCCGGCGATGGGACTGCGATAATTGCCATGGCCGAGAACGGGGCGCGCGGAGAACATCTGATCGAGATCGAGCCGGCCGTGCATGATGTCGCCGGCCGTCAGTCCGAAAACACGCTCGAGATCGAGCGGGCTCAGCGCCTGGACACCCAGCACCGAATTCTTGAAGCCGGGCGCGAAGCTGTCGACCGTCGCGATCATGAGCTTGGCGACTTCGTCGCGATGATCGTCCCAGGAACGGCCGCCGGAGAGTTCGGGCGCCACATGCTGGCAGAACAGGCTCGCTACATGGCGACCGAGGGGCGCCAGCGTGTCGTCGACCGTCGAGGGGATCAGCATCTCGACAATCGGCGCCTTGGACCAGCCCGTCTGGCGCGCGTCCAAATAGGCGCGGTCCATATAGGCGAGGCTCGGCGCCATGATGATGCCCGCCGTCAAATGCGGGCCGGCTTCGGGCAGACAGGCGAAGCGCGGCAGTTCCGAGAGCGCGAGGTTCATGCGAAACGTTCCGGAGCCGCAGCGATAGCGCGCCATCCGCTCGGAGAAATCGACCGGTACGAACGAAGCGTCAACGAGCTTGCCGAAGAGAAGCTTGGGATTGAGGTTGGAGACCACGCGCGGCGCACGGAGCATGTCGCCTTTTTCGGTCACGACGCCTTTGGCGTGCCCGTTCTTAACGACGACTTCTTGGACCGCACAATCGGTCTTGATCGCGACGCCGACTTCGCCGCACGCCTTCGCCATCGCCTGCGTGATCGCGCCCATGCCGCCGACGGCATGACCCCAGGCGCCCTTATGGCCGTTGACCTCGCCGAAGACGTGATGGAGCAGCACATAGGCCGAGCCTGGCGCGTAGGGACTCGCATAGTTGCCGACGATGGCGTCGAAGCCGAGCATCGCCTTGATCGGGTCGCTCTCGAACCAACCGTCGAGCCAGTCGCCGCCCGATTGCGTGAACAAGGAGAGGAGATCACGCTTCGCGGCGAGTTCCAGTTTCGAAAGCCGGCGCGCGACGAAGGCGCTCTTCAACAGCTCGCGGATCGCTGCCGTCCATCCGGCCTCGGTCAGATTGGGCGGCGTGCGTAAGACGAGATCGCGCAACACGTCGGCGATGCTCTCGAGCCGCGTGTCATAGGCGCCGATCTGTGCCGCGTCCTTCGCCGAGAATTTGGCGATCTCGCTCGGCACGGCACCCGCGAGGTATTCGCGCTCGTTGAGAGGAAGAAAATTGGAGACCTTGCGCTCCAGGATCGTCAAGCCGTGACGATGGAGATCGAGATCGCGTATGATCTTGGGATTGAGCAGAGAAACCGTGTAGCTCGCGACCGAGTTCTTGAAACCGGGATGGAATTCCTCGGTGACCGCCGCGCCGCCGACGATGTTCCTGCGTTCGAGCACGGTGACCTTGAGCCCGGCGCGCGCAAGATAGAAGGCGCAAACCAGCCCATTGTGTCCGCCGCCGATGATGATGGCGTCCATGTCGCTCTTGGCGCGCGCCATCGTTCGGCCCCGTCGCTTCGA
>Ga0068856_100000277_pt1 | contig 55855 bp, 44 predicted proteins | sample KBSCornC62_FD_66595 | JGI IMG/M metagenome (GOLD analysis project Ga0068856, IMG submission 66595) | Corn rhizosphere microbial communities from Kellogg Biological Station, Michigan, USA - KBS Corn C6-2 | ecosystem: Host-associated > Plants > Roots > Rhizosphere > Soil ...
CAATTCACGCACATCATGGATTTCATGGTGTTGATGCCGCTTGGTCCGCAGCTTATGCGGGACCTGCACATGGGCGCTGGAGGCTTTAGCGCGCTCGTCGCCGCGTATTCGATTGCCGCGGGCGTGGTCGGCCTGGCAGGTGCGCCTTTCATCGATCGTTTTGATCGCCGGACTTTGGTGCTGACGATCTATGCGGGTTTCTTACTCTCCACTTTGTTCTGCGGACTGGCACAGAACCAGACGATGCTGATGATTGGCCGTGTCCTCGCGGGTGGATTTGGCGGAATTTCAGGTTCGCTCTGCCTCACCGTCGTCAGCGACGTGGTTCCGCCGGAACGCCGTGCTGCGGGTATCGGGATTGTGATGACGGCCTTTGCTCTCGCCGCGGCGATTGGGGTGCCGATTGGATTGGAGTTGGCTCACATTTGGAGCTGGCGTTGCCCTTTTCTCGTTGTTGCGAGCGTGGCCCTCATCGCCTGGGTGACCGCTTATAATATATTACCGTCCTTGCGCGGGCATCTTGCTCAACCTGGAGATCGGAAAAGAGCGTTCATCGAGGTACTCAGTGATCCCAACGCTTGGCGTGCTTTGGCTTTCATGGCCACCATGGTGATCGGACATTTCACGATCATCCCTTTACTCTCCACGCATCTGGTTTCAGACGTTCACTATCCCGAGAACCTGTTGTGGGCGGTTTATTTTGTCGGCGGAGTGTTAAGTGTCGTGACCGCGCCGCGGGTTGGCAAACTCGCTGACCGCTTCGGGCGTCAACGGGTTTTTGCAATCATGGTGTTGTTGGCATCCCTCGTGGTGATCGCCATTTGTAATACTGGGCCGTTGCCTGTGTGGGCGGTGCTCGTTCTCTCCGGAGCGTTTTTCATTTTCGCGAGTGGGCGATTTGTGCCGGGCCAAGCGATCATTACGCTTGCTGTGCCTTCCGCGCGACGCGGCGCTTTTCTGAGCTTGTCGAGTTGCGTGCGCGATTTGATGTCCGGCATTGCCTCGAGTTTTGGCGGATGGCTCGTCACCACTAAACCCACCGGAGAGCTCGAGCATTATACTTGGCTCGGCTGGATCGCGGTGGCTGGCGGGTTGCTCAGTATTTGGTTTTCGCGCCGCGTGCGAGCCAACGAAATGTTCACGGACTTTACGAGAAAAGCAGCCGCGCTTCCGGCGGAAGATATTCCGATGGAGGCCGGAGAAATTTCGTAAGAGAGTCGCTCACTTCTAAGCGAAAGTATCGCGGGGAACGGCGAGGACGACGAACGCGTCGTTCTTGTGGGCCCCGCTTTGAAGAGGAGAGAGCCGCGGGCGGTTAATCCCCCGCGAGAATCTCCGTGAGTCTCACGGCCGAAGCACGGCGCGCTGGCCACCAGCAGGCCAGCAATAATATTGAGGCTTCCGAAAATGATGCCGCGTGCGCTGAAAGAATCTTCGGATTCCATTCATGCGTTACGCGGAGCGCATCACGTCGGCAATGGCTTCGATCAACCGCAGCCAGGTTTTCTCCTCGACTTCAAGCTGCTTGCGACCGGCTTTGGTCATCCGATAAAATTTCGCCCGCCGATTATTTTCAGAAGTTCCCCACTCGGATTCAATCCAGCCCTGATCCTCGAGACGATAGAGAGCGGGGTATAGCGAGCCTTCGCCCACGCTAAGAACATTTTTCGAGACGATCTGAATCCGATCGGCGATGCCCCAGCCGTGCAGTGGGCCGCTGTTCAGCACCCGGAGAATCAACATATCTAACGTGCCCTGAAGAAGGTCGATTTTGGCCATAAAGCGCCGAGGCAGTACTTACCTCGACATCCGATGGAAGACGCACTTGCATCGGATGTCAATGGAAGCGTGAGGTAGTTTTTGGCAGTATTTTAAATGAGCATACCCGATCTGGGAGGTCCCCCTCCTGGGAGCGCGGACATTTTGTCCGCCAACGATTTTAGAGTGAGCGAAGCTCAGGCTTTCTTTAATTTGCGACGAGCTTCGCTCGGTAAAGAGGTCGGCGGACAAAATGTCCACGCTCCCAGGTGGTGCATTCTGTAGACGAGCGTTTTATCAAAATGTTTGGAGCGCAGTTACGAGCTTGCCACGCCACGGGGTTTATTTCGCGGTCTAAGGCGGCGATGATTCGGTCGAGGCCGTAGTCACGACCGCTCCGGGTGACCCCTGGCGGATGTCAATAGAAGCGTGAGGTGGTTTTTCGGGAGAGTATTTTAAACGAGCGTAACCGATCCGGGAGATTCCTCTCCTGGGAGCGCGGACATTTTGTCCGCCAACTATTTTAGAGTGAGCGAAGCTCAGGCTTTCTTTAATTTGCGACGAGCTTCGCTCGGTAAAGAGGTTGGCGGACAGAATGCCCGCGCTCCCAGGTGGCGCCTTCTGTAGACGAGCGTTTTATCAAAAATATCTGCAGCGCAGTTACGAGCTTGCCGCGGCGGGTGGTTTATTTTCCACGCTCTAAAGCGGCGATGATACGGTCGGGGTCGTAGACACAACCGCCCCAGGTGCCTCCGCTGGCTAATTGCAGGGCGGCCCAAAGGCGGGTGTCGTCGGGCAGCGAGGCGTTGGGCGCCAAATCCTGACGCGACGGCCGAGCGGCCAAGATCGCTCGGCCCTCATCGGCGGTGAAGCGGCGTTCCCCTTCTCCAATGAAGTCGATGCGTCCCTCAACTTTCTCACGATCGATTTCGATTCGAATCCAATCTCCCTCGCGCAGTTTGCCGATCGGTCCGCCCGCCAGGCCTTCGGGCCCAATATGGCCAATACAGGCGCCCGTCGAAACACCCGAGAAGCGTGCGTCGGTGAGCAACGCGACATGTTTCCCGTGGGGAATATTTTTGAGTGCGCTCGTGACCTGATACGTTTCTTCCATCCCGGTGCCGAGAGGACCGACTCCGGCAAGCACGACCACGTCTCCCGCGTTGATTTTCCCGGTTTTGATCGCAGCCATCGCGTCCTTTTCGCTGGTGAAGACGCGCGCTGGGCCTTCTTTGTGGTAGACGCCATCGGCGCCGACCACCGTGGGGTCGATTGCCGTGGCTTTCACCACCGCGCCTTCGGGGGCTAAATTCCCGCGCGGGAAGGCGAGGGTGCCGGTCAGCCCGCGCGCTTTGGCCCGTTCCGGCGAGAATATCACCTCGTCGGGATCAACACCGTCTTGTTGGCGCAAAATTTCGCGGAAACGGACGCGTCGTTCGGAGTTTTCCCACTCGTTCAAATTTTCATCGAGTGTGCGTCCTGTGACCGTGAATACATTTGTATCCAGCAAACCACGACGACGCAGGTGCAACATCACCTCCGGCACGCCGCCAGCCAAGAACACGCGAACCGTTGGATGGTGAACGGGACCGTTAGGCAAGACGCTGACCAGGCGTGGCACGCTGCGGTTGACCTCGATCCAATCTTCCACCGTCGGCCGCGGCAAGCCCGCTGCGTGGGCAATCGCGGGGATGTGCAGCAAGAGATTGGTCGATCCACCGAATGCCGCATGAACGATCATGGCATTGCGAATGGCCGCGGGCGTGAGCACGTCGCGCACCGTGGCCTTGCGCGCGGCGAGCGCGTGGAGGGCGCGCGCCGACCTGCGAGCGAGGTCGAGCCAGACGGGTTCGCCGGAGGGAGCGAGGGCCGAATGAGGCAGGGAGAGGCCCAGGGCTTCGCCCACGACTTGAGATGTCGCGGCGGTGCCGAGAAACTGACAACCGCCGCCGGGCGACGCACAGGCACGGCAGCCGAGATCGGCCGCCTCAGCGAGAGAAACGAGACCCTGCGCAAAGCGGACTCCGAGCGTCTGCACTGCGCCCGCATCCTCTCCGTTTGTCGGCGGCAGCGTGACGCCGCCCGGAACGATCACGCTCGGCACGTGGTGAAGCCCAGCCACCGCCATCATCATTGCCGGTAAACCTTTGTCGCAGGTCGCAACGCCGAGCACACCGGCGCGCAAAGGCAGGGAACGAGCGAGACGTCGGAGGACAATCGCGGCATCGTTGCGATACGGCAAGCTGTCGAACATACCCGTCGTTCCTTGCGTGCGGCCATCGCACGGATCCGAGCATGCTCCGGCAAACGGAAGCGCTTCCAGTCGGCGAAATTCCTCGGCCGCCGCCTGCACCAGCAAACCGATTTCCCAATGGCCGGTGTGATAACCTAAGGCGATGGGCCGTCCGTCCGCCGATCGCAGGCCTCCTTGGGTACTGAGAATGAGAAATTGTTGACGCCCGACTTCAGCGGGATTCCAGCCCATGCCGACGTTTTGAGTCAGGCCAAAAAGGTCGCCACTCGGGCGCGTAAGGAGAAATTCGCTGGTCAGCGGCAAACTTCCCGCGGCGCCCGCGGCCTTGGTTCGGACTTGATAGATGTCCTGTATTGGGGCTTCCGATACAGGAGTCGGACCGACGGAAGTGCACTGTGGTTTGGAGTTCATTGGGCTTCGCGTGCGGTGTGCGAACGATCTCGGACTTGTTGCTCGAGCGGCGTGACCGGATCGAGGCACAGCCACAGCCCAGCACCGATGAGGTAGACGACGCCCGTGACATAAAACGCCAGCGTCCAGTGCTGGGTTTGTTGAACAATATATCCGATCACGATCGGGGAGAGAAACCCGCCGAAGTTACCGAGCATATTCATCGTCCCGCCAAGAGTGCCGACGAAGCGGCCACCGACATCCATGCACGCGGTCCAGGCGCCCGGCAGCGTGAGGTCGTTGCAGAAGCTCACGACGGAGATGACCGCGACGGCCGCGTAAGGATTTTTGATCCAGGTTGAAACGACCAATAAAATGCCCGCCATCGTCAGCGCCGTGGCGGCCAAGCCGCAGCGCGCCCGACGCACGCTCCCCAGACGTCGACTCAGAATCGGCAAGAGCCATCCCGCGACGACCGCGCCAAATCCGCCGAGGAATAAAGGCGCGCCGCTGAGCAGCGCACTTTGTTTCACATCGAGGCCACGCGCTTTTAAAAGGTAGGTCGGAAACCAGGTGATGAAGAAATACCAAGCGTAGCTTAAAGCGGCATACTGGCCGCCCAAACACCAGACCGTGCGCGAGCGGATTAATTTCCCCCAAGGCACATTAACGTGGTTTGCCTCACCGATGTCCTCCGGGGGCAGGAGCGCGGCTTCGGCCGCGTTGACCGAAGGGTGGGTTCGTGGATTGTCTCGGTACCACAGTGAAAAGATCACCGCCCAGACCGCTCCAATCCCGGCAAAGATGAAAAAGGCGGTTCGCCAATTCATGTATTGAACGGCTTGATACACGATGAAGGGCGCGACCGCGCCGCCCCACCGCGCACTCAACCAGAGCAGCCCTTGCGCGCGCGAGCGCTCCGCCGACGGCAGCCAGCGATTGAACGCCTTCGACAGATTGGGGAAGCAGCCCGCTTCACCTGCGCCGAAAAGAAAACGGGTCACCACCATCGTGACGAAATTGAAAGCCCAGCCGGTCGCCGCCGTGAAAAATGACCACCACCATACGATCTGAAGCAGGATTCGGCGCGGCCCGACGCGGTCGCCGATGTAGCCAGCGGGGATTTCAAAGAGCGCATAAGCGAGTGTGAACGCCGAGAAAACGTAGCCCATTTGCTGGGGGCTGAGCACGAGATCCTTGGCGATCGATGGTGCTGCCGCAGAAATGCACACTCGGTCGAAATATTGGATGATCGCGAGTGACACGGCGAACATCACGACCCAGTAGCGAGCGCGCGTCGGCCTAAGAGCCGGAAGCGCAGGGGCGTCGGAAGAAAGCATGGCGGGAGCTTGCTGGGCGAGTTTCGAGGTCGTCAACGTCGCAAACCTCCGATCCTGCTGTTCTAAAGTGAGATTATTTTTTCGGCGGTGGCTTTGGGCAAAAATCATGTTGTGTGGAGGGCGCCACTGGGCGAGCGATGTCTTTTGATCCGTTGGTTCCCAAGCCGTGTTGGAGTTAACCCATTTGTCTTCCTGCGTACCCATGAAAATTTGCCGTTTTAGAGAAAATTCCGGAGCGGAGATCCGCATCGGCCTCGTCACAGACGATGCTGCGATCCAAGATCTCACCCCAGCCGGCGTTACAACTCTCCAGGCGATCTTGGAGCAGGAGGATCCTGTTTCTTACCTCGAAGGTTTAATCAAAACGCTTTCTCCTGCTCGCGTTTCATTAGGTCGGGTTACGCTGTGCGCTCCGGTTGAAGGCCAGGAGGTTTGGGCGGCGGGCGTTACGTATTTACGCAGCAAGAAGGCGCGGATGGAGGAGTCCGATTTCAGCGCCTCGGCTTACGATCGCGTGTACGAGGCCGCGCGTCCGGAGATTTTTTTCAAGTCGATCGCGGAGAAAGTAGTTCCCACCGGCGATCCCGTCGGAATTCGGCGGGATGCACGTTGGAACGTCCCGGAGCCCGAGTTGGCGCTCGTGATCAACTCGCGCGGTCGAGTTGTCGGTTACACGATCGGCAACGACATGAGCTCGCGCGATATCGAAGGGGAGAACCTGCTCTATTTGCCACAGGCGAAAGTCTATCATCGTTCCTGCGCGCTTGGTCCGTGGATCGCACTCGGAGCGAAGGAGGAGGAGGTCCGCCAATGGAAAATCCAAATCGAAATTCAGCGCGCTGGTCAGAAAGTATTTGGAGGAGAAACGTTGATCTCTCAGCTCAAGCGCCGGTTCGACGAACTCGCTGGCTATCTTTTCCGCAGCCAGGAATTTTCTCGCGGTGCGATCTTGTTGACCGGCACGGGAGTGGTTCCGGACGAATCGTTCACCCTTCAGGCGGATGACGATGTGCGGATTGAAATCACCGGAATCGGTCAGTTGCAGAATCGTGTTACGATCGTGTAAGGCCGTTTAGTTAATAGAGAGGTCAGCTAGAATATTATCAAAAGTACGGTAGCTTCTTATTTAGCGAAATCCGCATCCCGCTTATGTCTCTCCACGGAAAAAATTATATCGGCGCTGAATTGAGTGCAAGTTCAGGTGAAACCTTTCGCGCCGCCAATCCACTCGAAAATCGCGAACTGCCGGAGAATTTTTTCGTGGCGGATCAACGTGATATCGATGCGGCGTTGCAGCAGGCGGCGGACGCGTTTCAAGTTTATCGTCGCACCACGGGAGAACAGCGCGCCGCGTTTTTGGAGCGCATCGCTCTCGAGATCGAGGCGCTCGGCGACGCGCTCTTGGAGCGGGCCAACCAAGAAACAGGGCTTCCCTCAGCGCGTCTCGTGGGCGAACGCGCGCGCACGACCGGACAGCTTCGGATGTTCGCTCAGTTGGTGCGAGAAGGCTCGTGGGTCGATGCCCGCATTGATCTGCCGATGCCGGATCGCAAGCCGCTCCCACGAGTCGATCTTCGAGGCATGCTGATTCCGATTGGCCCAGTCGCGGTTTTTGGTGCGAGCAATTTTCCTTTCGCCTATTCCGTGGCGGGAGGAGACACCGCGGCTGCGCTCGCGACGGGAAACTCGGTGGTGGTGAAGGCGCACGAACGCCATCCTGGAACATCCGAGCTGGTTGCGTCGGCGATCCAGCGCGCCGCGGCGGCGTGTCAGCTTCCGGCCGGTGTTTTTTCGATGTTACACGGCACCGGAAAAGCAGTGGGAATTCCGCTCGTGAAACATCCCTTGCTTCAAGCAGTGGGTTTCACCGGCTCGCACCCCGCAGGCCGAGCTTTGATGGACGCGGCTGCCGCTCGCCCCTCGCCGATTCCCGTCTTTGCCGAAATGAGCAGTTTGAACCCGGTTTTCATTTTGCCGGAAGCGCTGCGCACCCTCTCCGCAAAAATCGCTGAAGGTCTGCGTAATTCGCTCGTGCTCGGCGGGGGGCAGTTTTGCACCAAGCCAGGCCTTATTTTCGGACTCGAAAGCCCGGAATTTTCAACGTTCCAACAGGAGCTCGCCACGCAGCTCGAAGGTGTGGCTCCGGTTACGTTGTTGCACGCGGGGATCCGTGACAGTTACGAGCGCGGGACGTCTCGAGCGGGAAAAATCCCCGGCGTGAAAATCTTGGCCAAGTCCAAAACGGCTTCCGACACGCAGAAAACGCAGGCCGGCGCGTATACGGTCCATACGGATGTGGAGAACTTCTTCAACCATCATGAGCTTTCCGAAGAAGTTTTCGGGCCTTTCGGCGTTATCGTATCGGCTCCGTCGATACAGGAGTTGGAACAGGTGGCACGGCAATTGAAAGGGCACCTCACCGCGTCGATTCACGGCACGGCGACAGACTTAGCCAAAGCAAAAACATTGCTCGGGCTTCTCGAGCAAAAAGCGGGGCGATTGATCATCAACGGATTTCCCACGGGCGTCGAAGTTTGTCCGGCGATGAATCACGGCGGTCCTTATCCGGCGACGAGCGACGTGCGCTTCACCGCGGTCGGCATTCGTTCGCTTTATCGTTTTGTCCGGCCGATCTGCTATCAAGACTGGCCGCAAGATCAGTTACCTCTCGAACTCCGCGATGAGAACCCGTTGAGAATTCCACGGACGGTGAACGGGGCCTTGGTCGCGCCGACGAGCCGTTGAGAATAATATAACGCGATCAACAATCCGCTGGCGGTTGCCGTGCGCCTTTAAAGGCCACAGCACGTTGCAACGCAGCCTTCAGTTCCTTTAGCCGCAGCGGTTTGCTGACGTAATCGTCCATGCCTGCACCGAGGCATTTTTCCCGATCGCCTTCCATGGCGTTCGCGGTCAGGGCCACGATATAGACATGCGCCTTTTCCGGGGCGGTGCGTTTGCTCTCGGCCTGGCGAATGGCGCGGGTCGCATCGTAGCCATCCATTTCCGGCATTTGGCAATCCATCAGCACGAGATCGTAGGGAACGCGTGCAAGAGCGATGATGCTTTCGAAACCGTTGGCGACAACCTCCGCGGTGCAACCGAGGCTCCTCAGTTGGCCCACCGCAACACGCTGGTTCACTGGGTTATCTTCCGCGACGAGGACCCGCAGAGAAGGAAATGGTGGCGAGGTGCCGATTGGCGACGCATCAACTTCATCTCTCGGAGAAGGAATCGCGCGTGTCGTGAGAGCCTCCATCAGGCGTGCACGCCGAAGCGGTTTCATCAAGATCTCGTCGACTCCCACCTGACGGTATGTCTCGTCCTCCGCCGCGTGGCGAAGAGAGCTCAGCAGAATCAACCGCGTGCTTCCCCGCGGGTGGATCTGGCGAACAATATTTCGGACGCGTTCTTCGGTCTGACCTGTCCGGATCGTATCACTGAGGATGACGCTCGAGAAGACAGGTCCCGCGATGTGGCTTTCCTGCAAAGCGCGAGCGCCTTCTTCCCAGGATTCAACTAAAACAGGTCGGGCATTCCAAAGGACCAGTTGATTCCGCAAGATCTCACGGGCGGTTCTATTTGTATCGACAATCAAAATACGAGCACCCGCCAAATCCGGCGGCGACAGGGGAGCTTGTTCCGTTGAGGTGGCGCGCGCCAATTGCACGGTGAACCAAAACGTGGTCCCTATTCCAACAGCGCTTTCCACGCCGATTTCTCCGCCCATCAATGCAACGAGCTGTTTTGCGATCGCGAGCCCCAGGCCGGTGCCGCCGTATCTTCGCGTGGTTGAATTGTCCGCCTGCGTGAAAGGTTGGAAGAGACGTTTTTGCGCTTCGGGGGGTATGCCAATGCCGGTATCACGAACGGTGAATCTGACCTGCACATGCGTCGCGGTTATATTTTCTGTCCGCATACTCAGGACGACCTCGCCTGAGTCGGTGAACTTGATGGCATTCCCGATTAAGTTGAGAAGAACTTGTTTTAACCGTCCAGGATCGCCTCGGACGGCTTCGGGCATGTGTTCGGGAGTTGAGTCGAGCAGCTCCAGACCTTTCAACTGCGCCCGTTCGGCCACCATTTCGAGGATGGTCTCTAGCGTTTCGGTGAGTGAAAAGGTTAGGTCTTCAAAGGCCAGTTTGCCCGCGTCTATTTTCGAGAAATCCAGTACGTCATTGATAATCGTGAGAAGACTTTCCGCGCTCTTTCGCACCGTTTCTGCAAACTCGCGCTGGACCGGCTCCAGTTTTGTTTCCAACAACAAGCCCGTCATGCCGATGACTCCGTTCATCGGGGTGCGAATTTCGTGACTCATATTCGCGAGGAACTCGCTTTTCGCGCGCGCGGCCGCTTCCGCTGCTTCCTTCGCTTTTTGCAGAGCCTCTTCGGTTTCCTTCTGCTCTGTAATATCCAATTGGATACCTTGGGTGCCGATCACCCGCTCGTCGGAGTCGACCACGACGACCTTGGTGCTCTGAATCCAGTGACGTCGGCCAGCCCGATCGTGACTTTCGATTCCGTGCTTTGGCACTCGAGTCTGAAGAACGGACGCATCCTCCTCGCTGAGTTCTCGGGCACGCTCAGCCGAATAGAGATCGAAATTGTTGCGGCCAATAACCTCGCTGAGCGAACGGCCCAGCTCCGCGCAGAACTGGCGGTTGGCAAAGATGATCTTACCCTCGGGATCTTTGCGGTATAAACCGATCGGCAGGTTTTCCAGCAACGAATGAAGGAATGCTTCCGAGAGCGTCAGCGCTTCGGCCACGCGCTTCCTTTCGGCGACCTCGCTGACGAGTTGTTCGGTTCGCTCCCGGACGCGAATTTCGAGCTGGTCGCGCGAAGATTGCAGTTCCGCATCGCGCGCCTGAATTTCGCTCAACATCTCATTGAAGCCCTCGACGAGCTTGCCCACTTCATCTTCGCTGGTCTGAGGGGCGCGTAGGCGATAATTTTTTTCCGCGGCGATGCTATTTGCTGTTTTTGCTAAACGAGTGATCGGCTCGGAAATGGTTTTCTGCAGGCGGGAAGCAACAATATAGGCGATGGTCGTCGTCCCGATCAGGACCAATGCGACGATCAATCCGTAGCGCTGCATTCGGGTACGAATCTCATCGAGGTCGCTGCGGATATAAATGGCGCCAAGGATTTCATCCCCGGATGCCACTGGTCTAAAGACATCGAGTTCCGCCTGGGTAAATGTCTCGGTGGACGATCGCGGTTTGGGCCAGTCTATACTCTTCCCGTCCCGATTGTAGGTCGCAAAGACCACTCCATTCTTGTCATAAAGACAGGCGGCCACGACGTGCTGCTGCGAGGAGAGGCTTTTTAAGGTCTGCTCCGCGGACGCATTATCTCCGAAAGAAAGAGCCGAGGCGCTATTGTATGCCAACATCTCCGCCGTGGTCGTAACGGAATTCACCATTCCGCGTCGGAATGTCACTTGTTCATAAGTGAAAAACGTGAAGGCGGCGATGAGGAGGGCGCCTGCGCTCACCGACGTCGTCAGCAGGGTCAGTTTGCGCCGAATCGGCCAATCGCGATAGGGAGTCATCGTCCTGCCTTTCCCTGGATCGACACGGCGAGCTTAAGGAGCTGCGAGCTGAACTTCAGATGCGAGTGTTCTGCCTGGCCGAGATTTATTTTGAAACGCAGCCTTGAGGACTCTTCGACAAATTGAATCGTCCCACCGTTCTCGGCGAACTGGTCGCTCTGGCCGATGGTTAAAACCGCTGCATCACGGAGAGTGAAGAGCCAGTCCTTGGTTCGCCGCTCTGCGCCCGCATCGAAGAATACGATCTGAGCGTGATGAGCCTCGTCAGGCGTTTGGCAGACCGTGATTATAATGTCGTGTCCTCCGATATGGCGATGGGCGACGACGGCTCTCAGCTCGTCCAGGATAGGTGAGTTGCCAACCACGCCGATCACGATTGAATCGGATGGCCTCGCGAAGGTGTCGGGCGGCCAATCGACATATTTGGCGAAATTGTAGATAAAGGCCGCTTTGACTTTATACTCACTATACCCTGATTCTTCCGCGGCGGTGGATCGGGCGGCGGACACTACCCAGATGGAGCCGGTCAGGCAGATCGTGGCCCACTGCAGGTGGAGCTTTCGCCATGAACCGCTTTTCCTGAAAGGAACTGTACGTTCGTCCGGCACGTGCGGATTAGAAACGGTGGTCAACCTTGAGCCGAAGCTCGCGCCCGTCTTGGGGAATTACGGTCTGAAGGTGGTCGCTGGAGCCGGGGTAGCTGTAATTCGAGTTAAATAAATTATATGCGGTCGCGGAGAGAGTGGTGTGCTCGCCGATTTGCTTTTGGTAGAGGGTGAGGTTTGCGAGCCAAAAGGCCCGGTTGCGTGCACCCGAGATGGTCAGCATACTACTATAATATTGGAGCTCGAAGCCGGCGGACGCCTTCCCGCCCAGAGGGGCGAGCAAGCTGAGTTTTGCGAGTTCGCGTGGAGAGTCGGTCAGTTCGACACGATTCGATGCTGAAGTGTCGCGTGCGCGTTGAAGAGAATAGCTCCCTCGAAGGAGCAGGCCTGAATCATACTTCGCTTGCAGTTCAAACTCTGCGCCCGCGGTTTCGGTGCGGCCGAGATTGACGGCGGTCTGGAACGCGGAATCAGAGCCTCCGATATTGATCAGATCGTGAACCTGATAAAAGTAAGTGGAAACGACCGCCTTGTAGTGGGTTTTGAAATACTGCTCAAAGGCCACTTCGTAGGTTTTGATCTTTTCCGGGCGGAGCGAGGCGCCGTTGAAAAGGTAGGCTTGCTCGTACGCATTCGGTGCGCGAAAGGCTTCGCCATACAAGACCTTGAGCGATCCGCCTCGATTTGGATTGTAGATCAGTCCCACCCGGGGATTCGTGGATTGGACTTTCTCGGTAAAGTAGTCGTCGAAGCGAAGCCCCGCGTCGATGGTGAGATTCGGGAGCAAGGTGTACTCGCCTTGCGCATAGAGCCCAAGCACGTGCCCTTGACGGGCATCGTCGACGTAATAGATGCGTGGCTCGACATCGTCATAGTTGATTTGTTTTTGGCGAATATTGTAGCGGTACTCCCCACCGGAGACCAAACGCAGGCGTTGCGAAACCCGCTCGGTAAACTGGATTTCGGTTCCCGCCCATCGCCCGTCAGCCATGTCTCGGTTGAGCACCACCTGGGCTGATTCATCCGCTGGATCGTAGCTGGTTGGATAATAGCCAAGGTAGTGTGCATCGTCCCAAAAACCGCGGACGATGAGTTCGGCCGCGTCAGAGATTGCGTGTTTATAGGCTAGGTCTGCGTACATCCGGTCGTCTTCGGTGTACTCTCCACGGCTATTAAAAACGGCACCAAATGAAGCGGTCGGGATCATCTTTTTCCCCGACGAAGCGAAGGCGGTGAAGGTCAGCTCGTGATAGCGGATGTCGGTAAAGAACTGATAGACGTGCTGCGAATCCGAATCGAGGGTATATCCGTTGTTTGTCGCACGAGGATCGCTGCTCACCCGTTGATCGAATTCCGGATAGTAGAGCGAACGGTTCCCTCCAGTCGTGTAGTACGATCCGGATACAAGCACGTCCCAATCCTTATCGAAGACTTTGCCGAAGGTGTAACGAGCGCGGTAGCTATCGTTGGTTCCGATTTCCGCGGAAGCTTCCGAGCCATTCAGTGATTTGCCCGTTTTGGTGACGATGTTAGCGACCCCGAAAAAGGCGCTGCTTCCGTAAATCGAAGAACTCGGTCCGCGGATAAATTCGACGCGATCGATGAGATCGAGATCGATCATGCTGGCTTCATCGAGAATGACTCCGTCGTAGACGTTCTCGTTCATTCTATGCCCGTCGATCAGGAAAAGCGTGCGCGTGTTATAGTCTCCCGGCCGAAGAAATCCGCGCACCCCGAGATACGAGTAATTTCGATCGTAGGTAACATAGAGTCCGCGGACGCCACGAAGAAGATCTGCCATGGTGCGGTCTCCAAAACCGGCGATCTCCGCCGAATCGATGATACTCACCGACGCCGGCGCTTCGGTCACTTTTTGGTCGTACTTCGACGCACCATACACCTTCTCGACGCGCACGTTCATCAGTTGCTCCAAACTGAAGTCGCCCAGATTTTCCTCCGGTTGGGTTTCTTGACCCCGGCAGAGAGGCATCGCGCACAGGGACGCGACGGCACAACCCACAACCAGCCACCGGCGTTTCTTTTGGTTTAAAAGAAACGAGTCGAAAAAGAGAGAGGGCATGGGTCAGCTCCTCCCGACGATGCTATTTTCAACGGACCGCCGGACCGACCCCTTCGGAAAGCGCGCTTGAGTAAGCGACGCATTGGCCGGAACCAACGCGCTATCGCGCGCCCAAATATTGAGATTGGATGTTACGGGCAATGCGGGGCCTTTGGTCCCGACAATACCCAAAGCGAGCAACTGCGGCGAAGCCGTTGCACTGTGACCTGTTGGCATGAGTCATTAACGACTCAGCGGGGGGCTCACTTGACGCAAAAACTCTATCGTGCGAGCGGACGGTAGAAAGGGAAGCAGGCAGCAAAAACGAGGGCCTGCGCCCGAGGATTTATCAGGTCGTATGCCTTCGTTGCACGTCCTTCGTCCGAGATCGTTAATGACTAGCCGCTTGCTCCAGCAGTCGGGTGAGTTCCTTCGTTTTCGTCAGGTGGACGACGTGATCGCCCTCCATCACTTCCGCGTCCCAGTTACGTGCTTTGGCTCGTTCGTAGAAGCGAAAGAACATATCCTCAGGCGGTGTTTTGCCCTTATCCACGGTCAGAATGTACGTGGTCGGAAGCTTGCGGGCGACGTCTTGATGCTTGAGCACAATCGGTTGGGTAAAGGTTTTTTCCGATTGGGGTACGATGTGAGGCACCGGTTTCCCGGTCGTATCGAAGAGAGTGATAAATCCATCTTTGGCCGGAATGCGCTTCGCTGAAGAGCCGAGGGAGCCATATGCGCTCTCACCGTCTTCGGGCAAAAACGCATCGACGTACACCACATGCTTCAGCCGCTCGGGGATTCGATCGGCGACACCCGTAATGACCATGCCTCCGTAGCTGTGACCAACAAGAATGACGTCGTGCAGATCTTCCCATTCGATCAGGTTCACCACATCTTGAATATGGACGTCCAAATCGATGTTTGGAGAAGCAAGATGTGAGCGTTCACCTTGTCCGGTCAGCGTTGCGCGATAAACGACGTTTCCATCGGCCTGCAACGCTTCAGCGAGCTTCTTGTGCTCCCACCCGCCGGCCCAAGCACCATGGACGATCACGAATGTGTCGTGATGAGGCGGCTTCTCCGGAGAAACGGGAGCGCTGGAATCGCAGAGGCCGCAACTTGCCGCCGCGACGAATCCCAGGATGAAAATGACGAGTTTACGCATGGTTGATGGCGCGAAAGATTTCAATTTATCGGAGGAGGGTAGCTGGATTGTGCGATATTAGGAGTGCTCCACATTCGCTACGATCTGCGTGAACGAATGGGCTGGGAACACGTAGTGAATGGTCGAACCGCTTGGTGTGATTGACTCGGTTTTCGGTTCGTATTGAGCGCGAGCGTCATATTCATACGGCTTGTTTGAGACGTCTTGGCTGGTCACCTTCGTGACCGATGCAGAACCCGTAAATGCTCCAGACGTGCTCTGCAGATCTGTCGCGATATCCTGATCCTTGGCGCGATTCACCACGTTGATAATCACTTTCTTCGTGGACGGATCGTACACGGACGAAACATCGAGGTACGGAATTTTGTTATAGTAATCGCTGGTTGCGAACGTGCCGCACTTCACGGTTGTCCGCAATGCTTCGCCGCGGCAGAGCGTCGAGAACATTTTGAATGTGTAGAATTTGGGAGACTTGTATGGCGTATCGGTTTTCGGGTCGCGCTCCAGAATGGACGTGAGCAGCGTGTAGTTTGCCATTTTCACAATACCGGCGTGGCGAATAAAGGTGTTGAAGTATTGAGCCAGCGCGAGGGTCGAAAGGTGTCCGCCCCGGAAAGGAGGAGCCCACTCGTCCATCGATATATACATGGGCTTTTTCTTTTCCAAAGCCGACAAGGCTTTTATTTGGCCCTCCGTGATCTGAATCTTTTCTTCCAAATCCATCGCGCGCTGTCCAACGAGGACGTAGTAGTTATCGGAATCATCCCAATAGCGATGCATCGAAAGGTAGTCTGCGATTCCGTACAGCCCTTTGATCACTTTCCAATTCCACTCCACCCAATCGAGATTGTCGTGGTAGTTCGCCGCTCCGCAGGCGATGAATTCGAGCTTCTGATTTGGAGAACTCAAACGCATGACTTTCGCGGCTTCGACGGCGAATTTCACGTAGTCGTCCGCGTCCTTGTGTCCAATGATCCACGGAGCTCCGTCGACTTCGTTGCCGAGGCACCAATATTTAATTCCAAAAGGTTCGGCATGGCCGTATTCGGCGCGTTTATCCGCCCAGTAGGTTCCTGTCGGGGCATTGCAGTATTGGACCCAGTATCGCGCGTCATCGAGCGTCCCGGTGCCCATGTTGATGCAGACAACATTGTCAGAACCAATTTCTTTATTCAACTGAACCCACTCGTCGGTGCCAACCTGGTTCGTCTCGACCGTTCCCCAAGCCAGCTCGAGACGCTTGGGGCGCTTTTCTTTCGGACCAATTCCATCCCGCCAGTCGTAACCAGCGACAAAGTTTCCGCCCGGCCAACGCATTTGGCTGAGCTGGAGTTCACGAGCCGCGTCCACCATGTCCTTCCGAAAACCGTTCGCATCGGCGAGCGAGGACTTTGGGTCGTATAGCGGACCGTAGAGCGTGTTGAACTTCAATCCCGGCCGATTGAAGCCAATCGGCTCCATAAAAATTCCGTAGATATGGGGATCAATCGCATCGATGACTTGATCCACGTCGACTTTGATAACCGCGTTGTCCGCACGAAGAGCGCTCGACAACAGCAAGGCAGCGGCAGCGAACTGAAACAGTTTAACTTTCATATAAAAGACCGTTTCGACACGTCGATCCAAGCAACATGCCGATGACGGATGGTTCGGGGTTAGAGAACAGCTCCGCCGTTGACATCACTCGCGCTTGGCACCGGCAAAAGCGCTTACATGTTACCGTAATGTGGCGCGAAATCCCAATTTTAAGCCCCGGTTACTCAGACGTTATAAGAAAGAAATTCCAGGCTCCGCGGGGGTCCGAAGGCGAATTTCAATCTGTCTAAAATGAGAGCAGAAAAATTCACCGCCCTGTTGAAGGTGAATTTTTTAGCAAAGCACGCAAGGGCGTGCGCGCCGCTACTCTCTGAACTCCACGTTGCGATCGATTGAACGCGATGCGGCGTGAGGATGTGCGTACCTCGCCATTTTTTCCGCCCAAAGAACGCTGAATAGCCGCTCGATCCGAGCGGTATTGTAATTTGTTTGCTTTATTATTTGTTCGTAACGTGAGGCTTACGTTACCTATTTATATTAGTGCGTGCCTCTTGGACTAAAACTTTTAGAAGGGAATCATGCCTGCGTTCCAGCTCGCATCTAACGATGTCACTTACCAACTCCTCGATGGAGAGGTGGTTGCGATTCATTTCACGAAGGGGACCTACCACAGCTTTCGCGGCGCTGCCGCGATCGCATTCGACGCGTTAGCGACGGGTACGGAGTCTCAATATCTGACGCGCCTCTTCGTCGATGCTCCCGTCGGCGCCGGAGAAGAACTCGCGGCGATTGTCGCGAAGAGTGTTGAAGCTGGGCTCCTCGCCGTCTCGACCACGACGACCTCAGCTGCAGACCGTTCTCCGACGTCGTGGACGACACCTTTTTTCGAAACCTATACGGACATGCAACAGCTATTGCTGGCTGATCCGATTCACGATGTCGGTGATGCGGCCTGGCCTCGGGTTGCGGGATCGCCGGAACAACCACCGCAGTAGCGCGCGATGCAGTCGGACATGGCGTTGCTTTCCGGCGGGGCAGTGCGCGGCGAGCCGACGCGCTTTTTTGCGTCTGCGTGGGAAGTGTTCGACCGAGCTGACGGTTTGGTTTGGGAAGAGAGCATTTCAATCTGTGAAAAAAAGGTGCGCTTTCAGGGCAAGGGTTCGGCGATGCGCACCGCCTTGATGTCCGCCGTCACGCACCTGCGGATGGATCTCGCCGGTGAAGCGGACTTGCTCGTGCGCGCCTGGGACGCCGCGGACGGTCGCGCGGCATTGCCGCCTTTACCGACTGCGGAAGGCGATGAGCTGACGCACGATCGAGTGATGCGTCTCTCCGACGACAATCACGTCGTGGTCTGGGAGCGGCACTTCGACGCCGTCACGCTGCTCGATCGGGCGAAAGGCCGCGCGATTTATTTCACGCACAACGCGGCGGCCTTACCGTATTATGAGACAGCCGCGCCGCTGCGCGCGTTGTGGCATGCGTGGTTTTCTCGCTTTGGCGCGCTGCCTCTGCACGGCGCTTGTGTCGGCCGCGAGGGCGATGCGCTGCTTCTCACCGCGCCCGGCGGTAATGGAAAAAGCACGACAGCGCTGCTCGGCTTACAGGCGGGAATGGATTATCTCGCGGATGACTGGTGCCTCGTCGATCCCGGTCAGCGCAAGATTCATAGCCTCTTTGGCACTGCAAAATTGCGTCCCGATAACCTGCATCGTTTCCCGCAACTTGCCGATCGCATTCACAATTTCGACAAACTGGACGAAGAGAAAGCGACGTTTTTTCTCCACCGCTATTTTCCGAACCAGTTGCGTTCCTCGGCTCGGCTTCGCGCCATCGTGATTCCGCGCGTGAGCGGTACGCCCGATTGCACTTTCACTCGCACCAATGCCGCACAAGCCTGGCACGCGTTGATTGGCGTCACCCTGCGCGGCATCGCTGGATCCGGCCGGGAACTTTTCAACCTCCTGGGCGAAGTCGCACGATGTGTCCCCGTGTATTCGTTGAGCCTCGGCTCCGATTTGCCGCAAGTGCCACACGCGCTCCACGCGATCCTCGATGAAATCACGGATCATGAGCGCCAATCTTGATCTCGCGAAAAAAGGCCATGCGCGGGTCAGCGTGATTATTCCGCTGTATAATACGCGTGATTATCTCACCGAGACGTTGCAATCGCTCCACGCCCAGAGGTGGGAAAACCTCGAGGTGATTGCGGTCGATGACGGCTCCAGCGATGACTCGGCCGAACTCTTTCTCCAACTTTGTCCGGCCGGAATTTTATTCCGCCAGAAAAATCAGGGTCCATCCATCGCACGCAACACCGCGCTTCACGCTGCGACGGGTGACTATATCGCATTCCTCGATGGCGACGACCTCTGGCCGGTCGGGAAAATCGCGGCCCAGGTGCAACGCTTGGAAAACGATTCCCAATTGGAAGCGACGCTCGGATTTGTCCGGCTTTTCACCGATGATCCGATCGCGGGTCGACAATGGGGGACACCGTTTTTTCTTTTTCTCCTCGGAGGGATGTTGGCCCGCAGATCGATGTTCGCGCCAGAGCGAGTCGGTGTTTTCGATGCCGCGCGATTTCCGTATATGGGCGAAGACACGGACTGGTTTTTGCGCGCCTGGGAAAGTGGTCGGGTGATGGACATCGTGGAAGAGCCGACGATTTTTTATCGGCGGCGCAGCGGTAGCCTCACTCACAACAATGCCGACACGAAACGATCCTTCGCTGGATTGATCATGACCTCCTTGGCTCGGCGCCGCTCGGGCGGCGGCCCGGCGCGACCGCTGCCTTCGACCCTGCGCATTCCGGCCATGCTGAAACCGAGCGTATGAACGTCTTGAATACAGAAACATTTCACCGCACCCGCCCGGCCGTCACGACCATCATGCCGGTGCGGAATGGAGAAAAATTCATCGGCGCTGCGCTTGAAAGCTTGCGCGCCGAAATCGGTCCTCGGGACGAAATCTTGGTGGTGGACGATGCTTCGACCGACGCATCGGCCGAAATTGCCCGAGCGTTTTCTGGTCCGATTCGGATTTTTCAGGAAACAGGCGTTGGCTGCGGAGCGGCTCGCAACCGTGCGCTGAGAGAAGTGAACACGCCCTGGATCACGTTTCTCGACGCCGACGATCTCGCCTACCTCGATCGTATTTTCCGTCTCGGTCAGCGGATGCTCGCGGACGACCGTCCCGAGCTTGTTTACGGCGGACAGTGCCGATTTTTCAACGACATCCCGACTGCGAAGGAAATCGAAGAGCCTCTTGCGATGCTCGCCAGCACGATGCTGGTCGAGAAGCAGGTTTTTAGTCGCGTGGGTTTTTTCGATCCGAAGTTACGGATCGGTGAAATGATTCCGTGGTTCACTCAAGTCCAGCGATTGGAAATACGCGTCGCCGCATTGCCCGGTCCGGTCATTCGCCGTCGACAGCACGCAACCAATCTCAGCGGGTCGGAGGCGTATCGTGCGGCGTGTCTCACGGCTATGCGCACCGCGCTCGCCATTCGTCGCGGTTAATTTGTAATGAGCACGAAACTACGATCGTGTTTTCCGGACGAAACGCAGGGCTTGCTCATGGCCGTGGCGCTGAGCGACGCCGCCGACACAGCCATCGCTGCTTGGGAGAAGTGGAACTCGCGAGTCGATATCGAAAAATTGGAGCCGGCCTCGACGCGTCTTCTGCCGCTCGCGGCGCATCGGCTCAATGCGTTGCGCGTGCAACACCAGGAAATGCCCCGACTCCAAGGCGTGTTGCGCCACGCATGGGCGACGAACCTTTCGCACCGGCGCAACGTTGACGCTTTATTGAACTGGCTGGCCCGCGAGTCGATCGATCACGTTTTGCTCAAAGGATTGCCGCTGGCTTTTTGTGTTTATCCGAATCCAGGCACACGCCCGATGGACGATGTCGACGTGTTTGTGCCCTTCGGTGATGCGTGGCGGACGATGGACCTCTTGCAAGGAAACGGCTGGGTACCGATGCAGGTGCCACCGCGGCGCCGCAAGGGGCGCCCCGAAAATGAATCGCTGTGGTATCAGCACGGAACGGCGTTTCGCAGCCCGGAGGGATTGAATATCGATTTGCACTGGTTTGCCCTCGAAGAGTGCAGCTACTTGGGCGCGGACAAACGCTTTTGGCAGCGTCGAGTGCGGCTGACAGGTTCCCCAATCGGTTGGCAACTCGCGCCTGAGGATCAGTTGTTGCATCTCTGTGTTCACGGCTTGCGTGCGAGTCCGGTAAGTTCGATTCGCTGGATCGCCGACGCGGTTTTGTTGCTGCGCCGTCAGGGACAAAATCTGAATTGGAATATCGTTCTGAATGAAGCGCGACTGCGCCGCCTGATTGTTCCACTCCGTCATGCACTGCAGTATCTTTCGCTTGATTATTCCGAACTCGTTCCGGTGTTTGTTTTGAAAACGCTTTCGGACGAAACCGTCAGCTATTTCGAAAGATTGGCGCATCACGGAAACGTGCGAGCCCGGCCGACGACGCAGTTTGTTTCGACCTGGCTGCGCTATCGACGCATGACGCCCGATCGTGGGTTTATCGCCCGTTGCGTCGGCTTTCCGCGCTTCCTCCGTTTAGCCTGGAGCACCGAGAGCTACGGCGCCGTGGCTTATCATATCGTGCGCCGCGTTTGCAGGATTCCAGCTCGCCGCGTGACGGGCTGAGATGAAAATTTTTGTCACCGGAGCGGCGGGCTTGATCGGAAGGAAAACGAGCTGCGCATTGCGACGTCGAGGCTGGACTGTTTATGGCTGCGATTTGCCAGCGCACTCTGAAAAGTTGAAGAACATTGTCGGATGCGATCTGCGTGAGGCTTTGCCGGACAATTTTTTCAACGACTACGACGTCGTCGTGCATCTGGCTGGTCATCCGAATGCTGGCACCGCTCCTCAAGACCAGATTTTTAAGGACAATACGGCGATCAACGAAAACGTATTCACCTCGGCGCTGGCGAGTGGTGTGCGTAAAATTGTTTTCGCCAGTTCAGTCCAGGTTTTCAACGGGTGGGAAAACAACGCGCCGCGTTTCCGTCCGAGCTCTCCCTGTTATTTGCCGCTGGACGGAAACCTGCCGGCGAATGCCGCGAATGCGTATTCGCGCAGCAAGCTCATCGCCGAGCAGCGTCTTCAGACTATATGCGAGCAGCGCGCTATCGACGTGGTGGTGCTGCGCTTTCCGTGGGTTTTTGGCTCGGGAAAATTCTTTCACGCAACAAGGCGCACCGTCGGAGCGTGGACCCGAGCGGAGGCATTTTCATTTCTCCCTGTTGAAGACGCTGCGTCGGTGATTGTCGCCTCCTGTGAACGAATGACTCCGGGATTTCGCCGTTATTTTCCCGCCGCGCAGGAAAACCTGTTGTGGCTTCCTGCAGAGAGAGTACGTGAAGAATATTTTCCGACGATTCCGCTGAGACCCGGCGTCGATCAATCGAAAAGCCTGGTCGACCTCACCGCTCTGGAGCACGACCTTCAATGGAGCCCGCGGCGAGTCGCAACCTGGAAAAGCGCCATCGTCCACACGCGAAATTTCCTGTCGCGGATGAGACAGCGTTGGTGAGGGGAGGAGCTAGCGCCGTAGGGTAAGATTCAGTTTCGAATCCAACTCAGGGGCGTCATGACATTCCGTTGACAAATATTTACACCAAGGTGACGCCTTCAATCGCCGTTTCATGTAAGCTCGCCGCTGATGCGTTGGCTCTGTCTTTTAAGCTTCTATATTATTTCGATGGTCACGCTGGCTAGAAGCCAGGGGACACTCTCGGCTGAGGTATTGACGGACCGCGACGTTTACCGGACCGGATCCACCAACCCTATCTCGGTTTACGCCCATCTTTTCGGATCGCCGAACCCGTCCGGCGAGGTCACGACTCCGCGGAATGTTGCTTTCGTGCTCGATCGTTCGGGGTCGATGGCGGGGCCGCGAATCCAATTTTTACGCAAGGCTGTTTCACAGGCGGTCAATTCGCTCGGCGCTCGTGATATTGTTTCCGTGGTGTTTTTTGGATCTGAAATCGAAACACTCGTCGAGGCGCGGCGACATGATGAGTTGGAATCACTCGATGCAAAGTTAGCAGGTGTCGAGCCGTCCGGCGGCTCCGCTCTTTACGACGCACTGAATCAGGGGGCAGCGCTGCTACGGCGCAATCTGTCAGCCAACACGGTCAATCACCTGATTTTGGTTACCGACGGGCCGGCAACCAAGGGACCGCGCGAGGCGGCGGATTTTACGCGACTCGCTGAATTGTTTGCACGTGAGGGGATCACGCTATCGAGCATCGGTATCGGCAGCGATTTCGATGAAGATGAGTTGGCAACGATGGCGCGAATCGGAAATGGGGAATTTTATTTCGCCGAAAACCCCGAATCGCTGGTTGATCAAATTCCAGCGGAAGTGAATTCGCTGCGGCGTATGGTGGCGCGCGACGTGACCATCCAAATCGAATTCAGCGCCTTTTGCGATAAAATCGAACCGTGCAGTTGGGCACGCGCGACGATCCAAGGCCAGGTCGTCACCTCTACATTGCCTTATGTCTGCGCCGACCGAGAGGTGAATATCCTGGTGCAAGTCTCGGAGCATGCCCGGCGTTTTTCTTCAAAGATCGCGACGCTACGTGTGAGTTGGAAGGATCCTAACGATGGCCAATCGCATGAGTTGGTGAAAAGTGTAGACGCCGATTTTACAACGGATGACCTAGTCGTTAAGCACGCGGTTAATCCGACCGTCGCTCGTGTCCTCGCCGATGCGATGGCGCGGCAGGGGTTGGAGGATGCGATTGAACAGCTCGATAAAAGCGACTCCCGTCGCGCGCTGCGTGCGCTTCGCGAGGGGCGCGAAGATCTCTACGGGCTCAACTTGTGGTTGGATGATACAGTGATCGAAACCAAGGCGCGCCAGCTCGGGACCTATCTTGCGAGTTTGCACAATCGTACGTTGAATGCCATGGATCGAAAAACGCTGCGCTCCGGAATTTTTCATCAATTTGGTATCCCGACGACAGATGATGCCTCGCATCCTTAGCAGCGGAGCGGACATGTACGGTTGGAAACGAGTTCGGATGCTCTCCGTTTGGCTCGTGTTTTTATTTGCGGCAGCGGCATCCATCATCGCGATTTTCCGTCTTTATCGAACGGCGACAGAAGAAATCCGCGCCCAAGGCGAGCACACTTTGCGGCAGGCGCGCGAGGAATTCGCGCAACGAGTTCAGCGCGCCACGGATGAGGCGCGTTATTCCACGATTAGAGATTTGGCGTCGTTTCACGTCGATGGTCTCGCGCAAACCATGCAGAAGTGGGACGAGGCTCATGCCGCGGTGATCGGAACCTTTCGTTGGGATGCGACGACAGGCTTTTCGGCCGACTCAATTTTCCCAGCCGGCGCTCCGCCGCGTGAAACGTTGGTGCAGCTTTGGCAGAGTTTTCGCGCATGGCGCACCCAGTACCCGCACGCGACGCAGTGGGAGGGACCGAAGCCGGAGCATTTCCAGATTGATAACTACAGGATGGATAATAACCCGCTCTTCCCCGCGGCGGACCTCGGTTATCAAAACGAAAATCTCGACATCCTTTCGTATGCGCACCGGCCGACCGACCCGTGGGCGGGTTGGGCCGGGCGAGAAGACGATACCTCAGTGCCTTGGGTTTTTTGGTACCAATGCGGCCCGGACGATCAAATTCGGGGCTGTTTTTTCGACTATCGCTTGATCGTTCAAAAGGTTCGTATTCAGGCCGCCGATACTGATGTCGCGCGAGTCCTTCTTCTGCCCGTAGGTACGTCCGGCGTCGGTGAAGCTGCGCACGCTTACGCCGGTGACGTTGGCGGACTGCCCGGGTATCGCCTTTATTTGGACCATGGGATCCTCTTTGAGAAGAAAACGAGCAGCGCCCGCTTCGTTGCGAGTATTGCGGCAGGGGTGTTCGCGATGTTCTTTCTCGGCGGAGTGGTTCTCGCACTTCACACGCGGAGACAGGCGCGGGAAGCGGAGCGTAAAGTGACTTTCACGACTCAAGTCTCGCACGAGCTTCGCACTCCTTTGACCTCAATCAGGATGTACGCCGACCTCCTTGCGCAATTCGATGTCACCGAGGGCAAGCGAATGAAATTCGCGCAGACGATCGGTCGTGAAAGTACGCGTCTGGAGACGTTAATCGAACGCCTTCTCAGCTTCAATTCGCTCACGAAAAATGACAAGATCATCGCGCGTGGGCCGGTCGACATAACGTCCTTGGTTCGCGAGGTTTTGGAGGAGATGAGCGCGGCCCTGCACGCGGCCAAACTCGAGGTCCAAACGACGTTGCCCGCAGACCCAATGATTGCCCAAACAGATTATACCATCGTGAAACAAGCACTCCTGAACTTGCTCGATAACGCCTGCAAGTATGCTGGAGAGGGAAGCTGCGTTGCGATCAGCCTCCATCGATCTCACGAGGAGATCCTGTTGGACGTTGCGGACAATGGCCCGGGAATTCCGCGCGAGATTAGACACCGCCTTTTCGAACCATTTGTCCAAGGCGGAATCACGTTAACCGATAAATCTCCGGGCGTGGGACTAGGTCTGAGCCTGGCGCGAGGAACCCTACGAAAAGTCGGCGGAGAGGTGAAATTGCTCGAGGCGGCTCAGGGCGCGCTTTTCCGCATCTCTCTTCCGGCAGGCAAATCCTCCACCGTATCCATCGCATGATTACGCATCAGAAAAAAATCCTCATCGTCGAAGACGACGCTGCGATCCGCGAAGCGTTGGAAGAGGCGATCGTTCGTGATGGGCACACGGCTCTTTGCGCGAGCGATGGCGCGGAAGCCGTGCGGGTCTTTCGGGAAGGCTCGTTTGATCTCGTCTTGCTGGACCTCATGCTGCCCATCCTGAGCGGCTACGATGTTTGCCGGAAAATCCGTGAGAAAGATCGCGCAGTGCCGGTGATCATGCTCACCGCCAAAGGAGAAGAGATCGATAAGGTGCTCGGCTTGGAACTAGGCGCTGACGACTACGTTACAAAACCTTTTGGCGTCCGTGAAATCCTCGCTCGCGTGCATGCAGCCTTCCGTCGCCAAGAGGCGATGGCCGGACCCAAGCCGGTGGCGGCCACCGACACGTTTTATTTCGGTGAAACCTTGATCGATCGAAAACGTTTTACGGCGACGCATCGGGATGGAACCGCTGATCTCACGTCCCGCGAATTGCATTTGTTGGAAGTTTTCCTGCAACGAAAAGGAGAGGTGCTTTCGCGTGATTTGCTCCTGAATGAAGTGTGGGGAATCGAGTACCTCGGCACGACCCGCACGCTCGACCAACACATCGCACAGGTGCGAAAAAAAGTGGAGCGAGAGGGCTCCGTGAAGCTGATCAAGACCGTACACGGCGTCGGTTATCAGTACGTGGGCTAGGACGGCAGGGGATCGAACTTTCCGGGCCTTCTCCGCGGAATCTTTCGGCTCGCGGGGTGTGCCGGGTCCTTGGTGCGCGGGGCGGCCCGAAAATTTGATTCCGGCATTGCTCTGACGAGAACGTCTCGTCCGCACGTCGAGACGCGCAGCTACATCAACGCGCTCCAAACCGAAAAGTAGGTCCGTGGGTCTCGCGCTGTATCGAGAGTGAAGACCATTCTCGCCGCATCGTCGGACACTTTCGAAGCGGTCATGACGACGTCAGCAGAAATTCTGACAAGGTCTTACGTCGTCGTGACAATCTGTCGCGAGATCTCGGATACGCTGGCGACCGAACCCAAAACATATCCATGAAAATCATTGATCACTGCCAGCTCACGGCCCGCTCGATTCTTATTCTCACCCTCCTCGGTTCTAGCGCTCTGGCGCAAACATCCCCAGAGAAACGGGATCGCGACCAAGAGAACGAAAGCATCACTCTTTCACCTTTCTGTGTTTCAGGCGATTTGGGCGCAACGGTTGGCGGTGCCAAGGACGCGAGTTTTTTCCGCGAAAGCGTGGACCAGGGGCTATTTCCGCATCCCGACACCATCACGGCGGAAGGGCTTTTCAGCGAATATGACCTTCCTCTCAAGAAGCGGAATGCAGGCGCCGATCTGCTGCTCTTGAATGGCGAAGCGATTCCCGTGAAGCTGCTCACCCGTCCCGACGCGAAGTACCTCGCGCAAATTGGATTTTCTTCGGGCCTTGATGCGCGCAACTGGCATCGCGAAGCGCTGAATCTGGTCGCCGTTGTCGACAAGTCCGGATCGATGAGCGGATCGAGAATAGAATTGGTGAAGAAATGTCTTCACCAACTCGTCTCGCAGCTCGGACCAGACGATCAAGTATCGATCGTGCTTTATGGAGATCGGTCGCATGTGTTTTTCGAACCCATGCACGCGACCAAAGAAAACCGGGCACAGATCGACGAGGCGATTGAGGGCATCCAGATCGCGGGCTCCACCAACATGGAAGATGGCCTGCGGGTGGGTTTCCAACTGGCGCGTCGCACGCAAAAATCATTCCATGGGAAAACACGCTTGATGCAGTTCACCGATGAACGTCCGAATGTCGCCAACACGAGCGCGGAAGGGTTCATGGCTTTAATGGAAGCGGGATCCCGCGATGGAATCGGCCAGACGACGATCGGTGTCGGCGAAGAGTTTGGGGCCGAGCTGGCATCGAAGGTGAGTGCGGTGCGCGGCGGAAATTTGTTCTATTTTGCGGACGCCGATGCGATGCAGAAAACGTTTAAAGAAGAACTCGACATGCTGGTGACCGAGCTTGCGTACGATCTCGATGTCACGATCCATCCCGCGCCAGGCCTTCGCATCGTTGGGGTGTATGGGCTGCCCGGCGAAATGCTGAAGTGGGATAGTGAGCGCGGCGTAAAATTTCACGTGAACACGGTCTTCTTGAGCAAAAGAAGCGGAGCGATCTACATCGCATTTGCGCCCGAGGCCGAGGATCTGCCGGCGGCCTCGTTGCAAGGCGATCAATCGCTCGCTCGAGTCAATCTCTCCTACAAACTTGCCGCTCATCAAAAGCGCACGCACTCGGAAATGGCGCTCACCGTCTTTTCGCCGGAGAATGCGAGTTTAGGCCTTCTCCGTGGTCGGTATTTGGTGAGCGAATACCTATCTTTGAAGGCGGCAATGACCGCGCATTTGATCGAGAACAAGCAGGAGAAAGCGTTTGCGCTTTTAGAGGACCTGAGGGTTGAGCTGGCGGGAGTTCAGGACTCACCTTTGCGCAAAGAACAAGAGATGGTCGAAAAACTTTGCCAGGAAATGGGCAAGCTTTCTGGACGTGGTGAAGGGCTCGCGAACGACGAGCGTTTGGAAACCGAACGTTCAGAGGAGAATTGACGGCCACGGTTTTTGGCCGAGAGGGAGCAGACCGGAAGAGTGGTGATGGCGAATTCGCTCTCCGGTCTGCGTTTTTGTCGTGCACGAAGCGCTGAATTTTGTGCGGTTTCTGATCGGTGATCGGTTAAGAGATGAACCCACATGCTGAGCGATGCCGAACTTCTTCACCGCTACGTTGCCCATCACGATGAACAGGCTTTTACCGCCTTCGTGCTGCGCCATTTTGCGCAAGTGTATAATGCGGCCTGGCGCCGCTGTGGCGGACGAACCGAGATGGCGGAAGATGTCACTCAACGGGTTTTCTGCGACGTCGCTCGAAAAGCTGGGACGCTTCAACACCACCCGGCCCTCACCGCCTGGCTTCACCGTAGTACTCGCTACCTTTCGATCGATGCCTTGCGCGCCGACCATCGCCGCCAAAAACTCAACGAAGCGTTTGCCGTGATTGAAGGACAATCACAGCAGGAGAAGGCTCTCGATTTCGCGGCGCTCCGACCCGCAATCGACGCGGCGCTAGATGAGTTGAAAGAACGGGACCGCGAGGTCGTGTTGCTGCGTTACTTTGGTGAACTGACTTTTCCCGAGATTGCCCAGCGGCTGCAGCTTTCCGAAAGCGCTGCGCGCATGCGCGCGGAACGAGCGCTCGACAAATTGCGGATGAAGCTGCAGCGGCGCGGAATCGTGTCCACGAGCGCTGCGTTAGGAATTGCGCTTGGGCATCAGATGCTGGCCGCACCGGCTTCGCCCGGGTTGATCGCCAATGCGATTACGGCATCGCTGGCTTTACCCCCTGCAACCGGTGTCGGTGGGTTGCTGACCTTTTTCAGTATGAACAAAATCATTCTACCTCTCCTCGGCGCGGCGTTCGCGGCGAGTATGACCACGCTCGTGTGGACGTCCGTCGGGTCGCCGCTGTCGGATGCGGAATTGACAAAATTGCGGGCCGAAAATGCTCAACTCAAGGCAGCAGCCGCGCCCGGGGCGGACCCTGCTTTAGGACGAAGCTTTGTTGCCAATCGCGATGGACGGCTCGACGCGACGACCCGAGAGGTGGAAAAAGAAATTGCTGAGCAGCGATCGGTCGCGGGGAACGCCGCTGCGAACCGCAACGTGGCTGATAAAGGTTATCGCAATCAGGGCATGGCCACGCCGAAGGACGCATGGGCGACATTTGCTTGGGCGTGTCATGCGCTCGATGCGGCGACGTTGGCCAAAATGATTTGGATGGATCCGCCTGCCCGACAAAAGGCCGAGGAAATTCTTGCGGGCATGCCGCCTTCGGTGAAGGCACAGTTCAGCACGCCTGAACAGTTATACGCTTTCTTTTATGTCGCCGACGCCTTGGTGGCACCGCCGCCAGGCAGTGACGTGGTGGACAGTTTTCAGCTCGTGGAAATTGCTCCCGGGCGTTATGCCGCCCGCCAGCCAGGTTCGTCGCAGAACTATCACGAGTTGCAGCAAACTCCTGACGGTTGGAAAGATGTCCTGCCGTTAAGCGGAGTGGTGGGTATGGCTCACACGCTGGACAATCCTGATTTAGCTAAACTGGCGCAGCACTAAGTTAGACCGTATTCAAATGACCCTTACAGCACGATCGTTCCTCGCCGCAGTTGGGGCAATCCTATTGACGTTGGCAGGATTATTTTGGCACCGGCGCGATCGTTTGCACGAGGCGGCTCGCTTGCGTCGAGAGAATAGCCAGCTCGAACAGGAAATCGAAACGCGGGTTCGCGCCGCATCGGGACAAGACCGAGAGGGTAGGAGTTCGACGAAACGAGAGCGCTCAGCTGCCGCTTCCGCCATCGTCGTCAACGCGCCGACGGAATGTGAGTATCGCAACGAGGGAAATAGCACGCCGCAGGCAGCGCTTCAGTCTTTCGCGTGGGCTTGCGACCAAGGCGATGTTGCCGCGGTCATGCGTCTTATTCGTTTCGACCAGGACGCGCGAATCCGCGCCCTGGCCTTTATGGCGGAGTTGCCTGAAGACACACGCAAACGTTGGGCCTCTCCGGAGGCGATGGCGGCGACGTTATTGGTCGATGCGGGGATGCGGAATCCGTTTCCTCACGCCGATGTATTGGATTCAGCCAGTGCGGAAAAGATTTCTGCGGATCGTGTGAAGCTGCATCTTGCGGGCACGCATCGCGCCGACAGTGAATATCAACTCACCTCGGACGGTTGGAAATACACCATCACGTCGGAGCGCGTGGAAACGTATCTCGCCCAGAGCAAGAGACGGTGAGCGGGGAGATGAAGTAAGACAGCCGGATCAGGGCCGCCAAAAAGCAGTTGCCGATGATCGGGAGCGCGTGGGCTCACGGTCGCTTGCCTGACTGTCACCAAAAGTTTTCCCAACTGGCGCGCTGGCCCTTAATTTGCTGTTGCGGATTGGCTCAAGCAGCCGAAATGATCCACCTGTCTTATCTGAGGAGAGGATTTATAATGAAGAAAACCACGAAAACCGACGCGGCGAAGCCCGCGAAAGCTGCTACCCCAGCGAAGCCGGCGCCCTCACCGGCAACTCAAACCACGACCAAACCTGCGGCAGCAAAAAGCACCAAGGTTTCGGCGAAGAGTGCCAGCACGCCGCCTATTCCGGTGGAGAAACGGGCGCCCGCAGCGTCGGAAAGTGCGCCGGTTCCGCTCTCGACCACAATTGTGGCTCAGGTGGATGTCGGTTTCGGCAACTCCCTTTTCATCCGCGGTGAAGGCCCGGGTCTCAGTTGGGAGAAAGGTCTCACGCTCGAGTGCGTCGCGGATGACAAGTGGTCAATCGAACTGGACGAAAGCACCAAGCCGATCGTCTTTAAGTTTCTGCTCAATGACCTGACGTGGTGCAAAGGTGAAGATCACGTCGCTCAGCCGGGTTCGACCGTTACGGTGTCGCCGGTCTTTTGAGCCGGAGCGGCGGTTGCGTTGCCGCACGGAGATAAACGGCTAGCGGCGATTTGATTTAAGGGCGGACCCGTGTTCGTGAGAATGCGGGCCCTGCGCATCGTTGAGCCCAAGAGCGGCGTTTTCATGAATGCGGCTCGCGAATCACGAACGCTTCAGCCGTTCACTCTGTTAGATAATCTGCATCTTCGGTTGCTCGATGCTGGGGCTGATCGCGTGCAGTTCTTGGCTGAGGTAAGCCGTCAAGGCTTCCTCCGATTGCCCTTCCGGCAACGCTCGCAGGCGCACGTACGCGCGCGTCCGCGAGAATGGCTTCGGGATAATGAAGCGGTCCCAGCTCCGCAGTTCCCACGCCGACTCGAAGGCGACACCCACCAGGGCGATCGGTGCGCGCGTGCGGCGAGCAACGGTGACCGCGCCGGCTTTGAATTCATAACAGGGTCCGCGGGGGCCATCGGGTGTGATGCCCAAATCGTGACCGGCCCGGATTTCCTCGATCAGCGCAGTGAGGGCTTCACGCCCGCGGCGGCTGCTCGATCCGCGCACGGCTTGAATGCCGACGATCGCGAAAAAGTCCGTCAGCCAGGCGCCATCTCGACTCGCGCTGATCAAGGCGTAAAGAGGCCGCTCCTTGCGGAAACGACGGAAGAGTTCCGCCATCAAAAAAAGTCGATTGTGCCACATCACGAAAATCGTTGCGTGCGGCTGGTCCCGTAAAACTTCTTGAGAGCCCGGTTCCAAATCCATGCGAATGCTGGCGCCCCAAAGTGAAAGCGCCGTGGTTAACGGCCAGAGTGCCCAACGCCGCCAACCTTGGATCGTGTGCACGGTTTTGTCTTTCGATCGAAGCGTGGGCTTTTCCGGCGCGGGGGTCTCGGCCGAAGCGGCAGTGGGATCGGGCGACGACGAATTCAAGAGCGCGGTTGTGTTCGATTCCAAGCCTCGCGCCAAGCTCCGAGCGCGGAAACAACTTGGCACGGCGTGAAATTTTGCGCTTTTAGCGCGGATGGATTTTCCCGCCTGTCCCTATTTACCGCCCGCGATGGACCGCATGGACCATCGCGTCTTTGCGGTTCACGGCGATGACCGTGGGGCCGGTTTTTATCTGACTGCGCTGCAATACGGAAACTTTCTCTGGCAACATCGGTATGCCGCGCGCTCGTTGCTCTGTCTGGACCGCGCGTTCGGAGCCGACGTCCCGGCGAGTGATCCCGTGTTGCGTGACTGGCCCTTGCCTTATCGCGCGATGGCTTGGCTGATTGCGGCGACGCCGCCGGGCATTTTCATTGGAAACCCGCGGGTGCATTTTCAGCATTTCGCCGATCGCATGAACGAACCTCGCCGCGAGATCCGGCGGTGGCGGGCGTGGGGCTGCTGGGAAATTGCGCGCGTCGTGCGACCCGATTTGCCCGGTGATCCTCGTCATCGCGTAACAGAGCCAGATCGCGCGGAGATTGCGGCGCGTCTCGATGATTTTTGTCACCCCGGCGAAAGTGCGCTCTGGCGCGAGTCGCTCGACTACGCCGCGTCACTCTCCGCCGCGGCGGCGAAACTCGGCCAAAGTTAAGTCGTTGTCCACGGTTGAACCAGCATGCTTCGGCACGCTGATGCGTTGCGAAAGATAGATGCCGGAGTGCCCGCTGAAGTAGTACGCGACGAAGCACGCGATCGCGTAATAAACCAAGTACTGCGATCCAAAGAGCTCCACGCCCATGATCGTACAGGCCAGGGGAGTGTTCGCTGCGGCCGCGAAGACAGCGATAAAGCCGAGCCCCGCGAAGAGATCGATCGGCACGTGAAACAAGACCGCGAGCGTGTTGCCCAAAGTCGCGCCAATAAAAAATAGGGGAGTGACTTCACCGCCTTTGAAGCCGGCGGCGAGTGTCACCGCGGTGAAAAGCAATTTCAGCGCCCAACTGTATGGAGTAGCTCCGCCGAGAACAAAGGCGTTGACAATGGAAACCCCATGGCCATCCGGCGTGGTCACGCCGATGCCGAGATAATCGCGAGTGCCAACTAACAGGGTTAACAAAATCACGAGCGCGCCGCCAAGGGCGGGACGCCACGGTGCGAACGGTATCCACTGTTTGAACACGTGCTGCAACGCGTGCGTGAGTTCGGCAAAAAATCTTCCCGCCAGACCGAAAAGAATCCCCGCCACGACGCATGCTGCGACCCAATGCGGGGTCAGCTCGGCAAAGCGCGTGGCTGTATTCGAAATGTCGATATGGTAGATCGTGTGGTGAATTCCCCAGGCGGTGCAGGTGCGATCGCCGACCACGCTGGCAACGAGAACGGGAAGCAGCGCGTCATAGCGAACTCGACCGATCGACACGACCTCCATCGCGAAAATCGCACCGGTCAAAGGCGTGCCAAAGACCGAGCCGAAGCCCGCGGCCACGCCCGCGAAAAGCAGGATTTTCGTGTTCTCAGGTTTGATCCGAAAGAGGCGGCCGAAGCCTGCGGCAAGACTCCCAGCCATTTGCAAAGCCGTGCCTTCGCGCCCGGCGGAGCCGCCGAAAAGATGAGTCAGAATCGTCCCAATCAAGACGAGCGGCGCCATGCGCGTCGGCACGCCGCCCCCCGGTTGATGAATTTCTTCGAGGATGAGGTTGTTACCGCGCTCGGCGTTTTTACCGAGCCAGTGATAGAGTAACCCAACTGCGACGCCCGCGACGGGCAAAAGATAAAGGAGCCATCCGTCCTGCCAACGCGTGCGCGTCGCCCAGTCGAGCAGCCAGAGAAACAGCGCGCTTGCCGATCCACCGAGGATAGCGACGGGGACGGAAAGGGCGGTCCACTGCAAAACTTGCCAGGCGCTGCGAGCGTGCTCGCGAGGGTCGAGAAACGTTTTCATGAGATGTGATGATTCCTTGGTAGGAGTCATCGTCTTCGGCGCAGGCCCGAAGCGGTTCTCCCGCTAAGCGGGAAGGCAGAATCCATTGCCGGGTAAACCCTGTTTTTTTTCGCGCTCTGGGCAAACCAAAAAATGCAGGGCAGGCGCGCGGAAACGGCGCCGAAGATGAAACCCCCCGGATACAATGCTGGTAGTTTTTTCGCATGGAAATGGGATCGCTGAAAAAATGGAATTAGCGAAATAGAATCCCCGAAAAAGAATCGCCGAAATAAAATAGAGTGAAGGAGACCGGAATCCTTCCGCTTGGAGTGCGGTGATTTATCACCGCCTTCCAAGACGAAATTCATTTCGTCTTCCCCCGACTTCGTTTCCGCCAATGCCGTTGCGGGCAAATGAATTTGCCCGTCTAAAGCGGTGACAAGTCACCGCACTCCACACGGAGCGGCAAATTGTCGAAAATCGGCAGCTGACGCGTAGCTAACGTGCGGAAATGGGATCGCTGAAAAATAGAATCACCGAAATAGAATCACTGAAAAGGAATCACCGAAACAGGATAGAGTGAAGGAGACCGGAATCCTTCCGCTTGGAGTGCGGTGATTTATCACCGCTTTCCAAGACGAAATTCATTTCGTCTTCCCCCGACTTCGTTTCCGCCAATGCAGTTGCGGGCAAATGAATTTGCCTGTCTAACGCGGTGACGAGGGCACAGTGCACAATCATCGCACTTCGAGCAGAGCGGCGCCGATCTGATGAGAACCGCAATGTATCTGTATTCGATCTGTATTCGCGCTCCCGTAAAACGAGGGCGACGCTTCAATCGCAGCAAGGGTCGCTACCGGAGTCGGATCAAGCGGTCCGACTCCAAGCAGGGCGAGAACGTTCCGACGAGAAACCGACTTAGCCAACGTGACTCATCAGCAGGGTAGGGAAAAATAGAACGTTGCACCTTCGTCCAGCTTGGCGTCGGCCCAGGTTCGGCCGCCGTGGCGCTGGGCGATGCGACGGACGTTGGCCAAACCCACGCCCGTGCCCTCGAATTCGCGCTCGGGGTGAAGACGGTTGAAAACGCCGAAGAGTTTATCGGCGAATTGCATCTCGAAACCGACTCCGTTGTCTTTGATGTAATAAACGAGTTCCGCCGGATGCCTTTCGCAGCCGATTTCGATGCGCGCGGGGTTGCGCGGACGCGAATATTTTACGGCGTTGCTGATCAGGTTAACCCAGACCTGCCGCAACAGGTTCACGTCGCCCTGCGCGGAAGGCAGGGGTGAGAGGACCCACTCAATCTGACGCTCGACCAAGTCGGGTTGAATCTCCGCGAGCACTTCATTCACCAGCGTGTCCATCGACACCTCCACCTTCACCATACTGGCGCGACCAATGCGGGAGAAGGCGAGCAAGTTGTCGATCAGGTTTCCCATGCGCTGCGCCGACTTGACGATTTTATCGAGGCAATCGCGTTCTTTCTCAGCGAGCTTCGGCTTCGCCGAGTCTTGAAACATGTCGATGTAGCCCATGATGTGACGCAGCGGAGAACGTAAGTCGTGGGAAACTGAATACGAAAATGTTTCGAGGTCGGCGTTGGCCGCAACCAGATCCGCGTTCTTCTGCTCCAGCGCCATATTGAGTTTCGAGATTTCGGCGGCGACGCGGTTTCGCTCGACGACCTCCTGTTCGAGTTTCCAACGCGCGATGGCCAGCTCCACGAAAACCTCCACCTTGGCGCGGAGCACACCGGAGACGATCGGCTTCATCAGATAGTCGACGGCACCCGCCGAGTAGCCTTTGAACATCATTTCCGCGGTGCGCACGGCTCCCGTGAGAAAAATAATCGGGATATGCCGCGTGCGCTCGCGCTCACGGATCATCGTGGCCACCTCGATTCCGGTGAGATCGGGCATTTGCACATCGAGCAAGATCAAAGCGAAGTCGCGTTCGAGCACGCGGCGCAACGCTTCCTGCCCGCTCGAGGCCTTGATCAGGTCTTGTCCGAGATACTCGAGAGTCGCTTCGAGCGCGGTCAGATTCGATTCTTCATCGTCGACCATCAAAATGTTAACTTTCTTCTCTGTATCCATAGATCAAGTAGGCGGAGTTGACGGCTCGCTGAGAAAGGAGGCAAGGGCGGCAAGGGGAATCACCCGGGCGGAGGGCACGCGAGCGATGACAGCCTGCGGCAGAATCGGACTCTCTGCCGTTTCGGGCGATTGTACAATCACGCGCCCGCCGCGCGCCGCGATCGCGGCGGCACCGGCCGCGCCGTCGGCGCTCGACCCAGTTAGGACAATTGCCGTGGTTTGAGCGCCGACTGCAAAGGCCGCTGATTCAAAGAGCACGTCAATCGATGGACGCGCGAAGTTGACCGGGTTTTCCACCGAGAGGCAAAAGCAGCCCTGATCGACGAGCAGGTGGTAGTCAGCAGGCGCCACATACACTTTTCCTGGTTGAATTGGCTCCTTGTCGACCACGTCGATGACTGGCAGCACCGAACGCGTTTGCAGCACGGTGGTGAGAATATCCTCGGAGTCTTTCGCGCGATGCACGACCACGGCGATCGGCTCAGTCCAATTTTTATTTAGACTGCTCAAAATCGTGCTGAGAGCGCGCACGCCGCCGACCGAGGCTCCGATCACAATCATATTAGTTTCTTGTAGATCCGTTCACGCCCGGAAATTTCTTCGTAGTGTGTTTCTTGTTCCGTATAGCGAATCGTTTCGCTGCGGCCCAGACCGAGATAACCGAAATCGGTTAAGCTCTCGTACAGCAGCCGATGCACGCGCGCTTGCAGCGTGCGATTGAAGTAAATCATCACGTTCCGGCAGAGGATGCCGTGAAACTCGTTGAACGAGGTATCGCCGACCAAATTGTGCGCGGCAAAAACGATATTTTCGCGAAGGAAGGGGCGTATGATCACCGACTCGCGGTCCGCCGTATAGTAATCCGAAAAATCGCCGAGACCTCCGGCGTCGTGATATGCGCGGGTGAAGTCCTGCATCGACGACAAAGGGTAAACCGCAGCTTTCGCTCGGGCGAGCATGTCCTCACTGATATCCGTGGCGTAGATCCGGGCTCGGCGGTAGAGATTCGCTTCGTGCAGTAAAATCGCGAGCGAGTAAACTTCTTCGCCGCTCGAACAACCTGCGACCCAGATGCGCGCAAAAGGATAGGTCTGCCACACCGGCACAACCTCCTCGCGAAGCACGCGGAAAAACCCGGGATCGCGAAACATCGAGGTCACGTGCACCGTCAGCGCCCGGAGGAGCCGCTCCAGCACCTCGGGATGAGTGCGAATCTTTTCTCTCAACTCCTCAATGCTCGCGAGTTTTTCGGAATGTATTCGGTGGCTTACTCGACGATGAACCGACGAGTAGGCGTAGTTGGTGAAATCTAGACCTGACAGTTCTAGTACCGTTTCGAGGAGATGCGTTAACTGCTGATTTTCATCCATCGGATCAGCGGTACAGCCACACCCGCAGCAGCGAGCGAAGTTTATCCATATCGACTGGTTTCGCGATGTAGTCGGAAGCGCCCGCATCCAAGCATTTCTCACGATCGCCCTTCATCGCTTTAGCAGTGACGGAAATAATCGGCGTCTTTTTAAAGTGATCGTTCTTCCGGATTTCACGGATCGTTTCGAATCCGTCCATCTCGGGCATCATCACATCCATTAAAATAATATCCACGTCGGGCGTCTGGTTCAATGTATTCAGCGCGGCCTTACCGCTTTCGGCGTAGAGCACCGTCATTTGATAACTTTCGAGCGCGGAGGTGATCGCAAAAATATTTCGGACATCGTCGTCCACGACCAGGACCTTGCGGCCAACCAAAATCGGATCGGTCCGTTGGCCCTGCTCGATTAATTTCCGTTTCGAGTCGGGCAACTTCGATTGGACGCGATGCAGGAAAAGCGCCGTCTCATCGAGGAGACGTTCGGGCGAGCGCACGCTTTTCACGATGATCGATTCAGCGTTCATCCGCAGCTCCGTTTCTTCCTCGCGAGATAGTTCCTGGCCCGTATAAACAATCACTGGCGGAGCTTTCCCGCCCATACGGCGGTGAATTTCCTTGAGGAGCGCGGACCCTTTCATGTCGGGAAGGCCAAGGTCCATCACGATGCAGTCGAAATGTTGTTTCTCCAACTCCGCGAGCGCGCCTTGGCCCGTGCCGACGGCGGTGGCTTTCACGTCCTCGTCGGCGATGAGGTCGACAATGGCAGAGCGGCCTTTTTCGTCATCTTCCACGACGAGCAAGGTTTTCACCGGTCGATCCAAGAATGCCATCGTATCGCTCAACGCATGATCGAGCGTTTCGCGAGTCACTGGTTTCTGAAGGTACGAAACCGCGCCCAGTCGCAGGCTTCGCTCCCGCTCTTCGTCCACGGAAATGATGTGGACAGGGATATGCCGCATTTGCTGGTGATGCTTCAACCAGTCGATCACGACCCAGCCGTCTTGGTCCGGCAGACGCAAGTCGAGCGTGATGGCGGATGGTTTCACTAGCTGCGCGAGGGCCATGCCTTGCCCCGCGGTGCGCGCGACAACCGCTTTGAATTTTTTCTCGCGCGCAAATTCCACCATGATGCGCGCGAAATTAATATCGTCCTCAATGATCAAAAGCACCGTGTCTCCGGGCTTCAGCGTCTCCCGGTCGTCATCGATTCCTTCTGCCGCAATCTGCGAGACGGGTTCCGTTTGCGGTTCCGCAGCAACGGCGCGACGGACGGCCCGCGTAGGCAGGGGCGCCGGCGCGACGTCGATCGTCGGCGTTGAAAGCGAGGGGGCTTGCGCTGACCAACGGGCTGGAAGCAAGAGGGTGAAGGTGCTGCCTCGTCCCGGTTCGCTCTGCACGCGGATCACGCCTCTCAGCAGTCGCGCGAGTTCCCGGCTAATCGAGAGACCGAGCCCCGTGCCGCCGTAGCGTCGCGCGGTGCCGGCGTCGGCTTGTTGAAACGCTTCGAAGATGAGCTGCAGTTTTTCTTCGGGGATGCCGATGCCGGTGTCAGTCACTGAAAACGAAATGGCCGTGTCGCCCGCGAATTTGTCTTTCTGATCTCCCGCGGACGCGCCAATCACTGCGGATATGCCGAGCTCGATCGTGCCTTTTTCCGTAAACTTAAACGCGTTCGAAAGGAGATTCTTGATGATCTGTTCGAGACGGCGCCGATCGGTGACGATGGTTTTCGGTAGAGCCGGATCGAGGGAAACGACGAACGAAAGTTTCTTATTTTCTGCGAGGGGCTTAAAATTGGTCTCTGCGAACTGCGCGATTTCGCTTAGCCGCACCTCTTGAACTTCCAAATCCACTTTGCCTGCTTCGATTTTTGAGAGGTCGAGGATGTCGTTGATCAGCTCGAGCAGATCGTGGCCAGAGGACTGAATCGTCTTGGCGTATTGAACCTGCTTCGTCGAAAGCGTGTTCTCGGTATTGTCGGCGAGCATCTTCGACAAGATGAGCAAGCTATTGAGCGGCGTGCGTAGCTCATGCGACATGTTGGCGAGAAAATCCGATTTATATTTCGAGGTCAGTTCGAGCTGCTCCGTCTGTCGCTCGAGATTTTCGCGGGCCATCTCGACCTCGCGATTAATTTTTTCGACCTCCTTTTTTTGCTCGCTGAGGAGGTTCGCTTTTTCCTCCATCTCTTCCGTGGTCTGGCGCAGCTCTTCATTGGCTTGCTGCAATTCTTCGTTCGACTGACGGAGCTCTTCTTGCTGTTCCTGCAGGAGCGTCTCGGATTTTTTCAACTGCTCTGTTTGCGATTCGAGTTCGATATTTTTTTCCGCCAACTCTCGTTGTTGAAGCTGCAGTGCCTCGGTGAGTTTGCGCGACTGGTCGAGCAATTGTTCGGTTAACTGATTTGCTTCGATCGTGGTCAGAAATACGCCGAGCATTTCCGCGATGCGATCGAGCAGTGTGAGTTGCAGGGCCGTGGGGCGATTGAAACCCGCCGCCTCGATCACGCCTTTCACCTGGCCTTCGAACATGGTTGGCTGAAGCAGAATAAAGTTTGGTTTGGCCGCTCCGAGCGTAGAGCGAACCAAGTAAGAGGAGGGGACGTCGCTGACTAAAATGCGTTTGCCTTCGCGGAGGCATTGACCGGCCAGACCTTCGCCTTCTTCGATTCGCGACTTCGGGTTTTCCGCGGCATAGGCCGAAATCAATGTGAGGACCTGCTCGCCATTTTTTCGGAAATAGAAAGTGAGGTAGGGCAAACCCAGCCGAGAGGCTAGGTCGCCCAAAATCGCGGAAGCGATCGCGGAGAGATCGCGTTTTCCCGCGATCAACGCGGAGATGTCGGCAACACTGCCTTTTAGCCAGTCCTGTTCGTCCATCCGCGTCTGGCGTTCTTGCACCTGTTCGCCCATGCGATTGAAGACTTGGGCGAGTTGACCGACTTCGTCGCGCGTATCGATCGCAACGCGAAACGAATAGTTGCCTCTTCCAATTTCAGCGGCTCCGGCGGAAAGCGTTTGCAGGGGGCGCGTGATACTCCGTGTGACGATCCAGCCGACGAGGATTACGACGACGACCGCGCCGAGTGTTCCATAGGTGATGAAACCGGAGGTGAAGGCCGCCATCTCGGCCGCCTTGTTTTGACGCAGTTGGAGGAGATGCTGCTCGTCGAGCGTGGCTTCACGGGTGATCGTTTCGATCTCTTGATTGAGCCGAGTGGCCTCTTGTAGGATCGTCGCGGTGGCCGCGCCGCCGGGGGCGTTGCTGGCCTCGAACCCCTTTGCGACGAGGAGGCGACGAAAGTTTTCGTGGCGGGAAACAAATAAACGGCGCAGGTGCTCGAAACGTTCCTGTTGGCTCGGATTGTCGGCGGTGAGCTGCTGAATCCGCGAAAGGATGGTATCCAGATTTTTTTCCGTGTCGTTAATATGATCCGCAACACTGGAATCCCCTGTGGCCAGGAGCAGACGAATGCTGGTCGAGGCATCGTTCTGAGCCGATTCAAGCGAACGCAAATTGAGCAACACTTCGATCGTGTGCGTGACCCACTGCGCGTCGGCGGTGTTTTCTTGAAAATTTCGCTTAGCCACCAGGCCAACGGCAATGAGCGCACCTAACGCGATAAGAAAGCCGATCGCAATTTTCCGCCCGATCAGAAAAACCATGGGGATCATACCGTTTTCCAGTGTTGATGAGCGGTGAGTCGCCGAGAGCGGGCCTCATTGCCCTGGCACTCCTTCCTGTTCCGCTTGGGGTAGCACTACCTGTATCCCGTTCTCGGCCGTTCGCGAACAAAAAAAGCGGTTGCGAGTGTTTTCAACGGCCAACCGCTTGTAGGCAAATGTGCGTCCCGACTTAACCGACCTCATGAGCCGCTTGGTTGACCCTCTTAATTGACAGGTAAAATAGATAGTTGACGTATCAAGCAAACCAGGGGTCAATCAAAAGATGAAAACCCCTCTCCGCGTCCTCTTGGCGGCGCAGGCCTTGGAAAAAGCGGCGGCGCGCTTGTTTGCCCCGCATGGTCTGACCCCGGCGCAGTTCAATGTGTTGAACTTGCTTTCCGATCGTGAGGATGGGCTCCGTGCCTCAGACCTCGCCAAGGAATTGATCGTGGATCCGTCGAATGTCACGGGCCTGCTCAAACGGATGGCGGCGAAAGGATGGCTGACAAACTTGGATAACGGAGCGGACCGGAGGCAGCGCATCGTCGGGCTGACGACGAAGGGACGGACTCGATGGACGAAAGCGCATGCGGATTATTCCGCGGCGCTGGAGCGGATCGAGCAGACGATGAACGAGCGCGAGCGTGCGTCGCTGGAAAAGGTTTTGCTCCGCCTGATCGAAGAATCCAACCGAGTTTGACCGCAGCCTCATGAAGCTTCTCGTAACCGGAGCATCAGGCTTCGTCGGTGGAGGTGTCTTTCGCCGTGCGAGAGAGCTAGGCTGGGATGTGCGCGGGATCGGACGTCGCTCAGGAACAGAGCCGGGATACTTATCGGCAGATTTAACTCAGCCGCTGGCAATCGACTTTACCCCAGATGTGGTGGTGCATGCGGCGGCGCGCTCGTCGCCGTGGGGTGCGCGTCGAGAATTTGAACGGCAAAACGTTTTAGCCACCCGGCGCGTCTTGGATTTTTGTGCGCAACGCGGACGTCCGCATCTTATCTATATATCTACAGGCGCGGTGCTCTATCGGCAGCAGCACCAATTGAATCTCGACGAGCAAACGCCGTATCCCGCGAATCCAATTAACGAATACGCACGGAGCAAGATCCTCGCGGAGCAGTTGATACAAACCTATTCCGGGCCTGCCTGCATTCTTCGCCCGCGAGCGGTCTTCGGCCCCGGCGACACGGTGGTGTTTCCTCGTATCATCAAGGCACTGCGTCGAGGCAAGCTGCCCTTGCTCGAGGCGGATCGACCGGTGATCGGTGATTTGGTTTATAGCGAGACCTTGACGGATTATATCATTCGCGCAATCGAGCGGCGAGCTACGGGAATTTATCATGTGACCAATGGCGAACCGATCGAAATTTATCAACTCCTCGGGAAAATCTGCGACGCGCTTGGACTGCCATGCCCGACGCGGCGTGTTCCGGTGCAGCGTGCTTTGGCGGCGGCGAAATGGATCGAGCGTTTCTATCGCTGTCTGCCGTTTCTGGGTGAGCCGCCGATCACACAGTTTGGGGTGAGCGTCTTTGCGTGGTCGAAAACGTTTTCGATGGAGAAAACCCGGCGCGAATTCGGCGAACCCTTGGTTGGGCTTGAAGAGGGCGTTCGCCGTTTTGTCGCGTGGCAACAAACCCAACACTCGCGCTGATTTTCATGAAGCAGTATTTCAAAATCGTCGGCTCAGCACGTTACTTGCCGCGAAAGTGTATCCACGCAGAGGAGCTGGATCGGCGAAGCGGGCTCGAAGCCGGTTGGACCCTGAAGCACACGGGAGTGCGCGTGCGCCACGAGGCTGGCCCGGACGAAAGCGGCACCGAAATGGCGCGACGAGTCGTGATGGACGCATTAAAGTCGGCAGGGTTCGGGCTGCGGGATTTGGATTTGCTCATCGATGCGAGTCTTTGCCTGCAGCAGCCGATTCCCTCGAATTCTGCCTTGATTCTGGAGTCGCTTGGACGCGAGGCGGCGGGCTGTGCGACCATGGATGTGCATTCGAGCTGCCTCGGTTTCGTCGCAGCCCTGCAGACGGTGAATGGGCTTTTTGCGGCGGAGGGCTACGATCGCGCCGTGATCGTATGCGGAGAAACCCCTTTGCGGGGCGTGAACTGGGATGAACCGGAAAGCGCGCATCTGATGGGAGATGGCGCCGCCGCTATCGTGCTGGAACGTTGCTCGCCCCGGGACGGTTGTGCATTTCGTTTTCAGACCTTCGCGGAAGGCGCACAGCTTTGCCGCGTCGAAGGCGGTTGCCACCGACTCCCGCCCGCGGCCTACGCATCGAGTAACCGCGCCCGTTACGAATTCCACATGGACGGCAAGGGCGTGCACCGCTTCGCAAGCCAGCATTTGCCCGCGATGGTGGCGGAAGCTGTCGCGGCGAGTGGCACGCCGTTGAGCGACCTCCACGTCGTTCCTCATCAAGCGTCCGGCCCTTCGATCGAGTTGCTCACTCGGCGGCTCGGAATTGGCCGGAGCCGCGTTCATTCTTCGGTCGAGCACCACGGCAACATGGTCGCGGCCGGAATCCCTTTTGTTTTGCATGGAGCTCGCGCCGAGCTGGCAGAGGGCGTGCGGGTCATGTTGGTGGGCACGGCCGCGGGATACTCGCAAGCCGTGGCGATTTTCACGCTCTGAAATGTTCGACCTGCGCGCATTTGATGGAGGGTATTGCCGGCAATGCCTGGGCTTCGTCGATCGGCGAAGCTGGCGGTGGGTGCGTTTTCACGCGGTATTTTGGGCCTTTCGCCATCCGACGGAAGGTTGGGTGCTGATCGATTCGGGCTACGGCGGGCGCTTCGGTGAGGCCACGAGCGGTTGGCCGTATCGAGTTTACCGATACGTGACCCCTGCCACTCAGAACGGAACGGCGAGCGATGCGCTCAGGGCCGGAGGGATCGATCCGCAAGAGATCGCCCATGTCATCATCACGCATTTTCACGCCGACCACGTTGGAGGCTTGGCGGAGTTTCCTCACGCGCAGGTCCACTATCGCGCCGACGCGTTGGCGGAGTTGACCTCGCTGTCGCCGTGGCGGCAGCTACGCTCGGCCTTTTTGCCTGGGCTGATTCCGCCTTGGTTGGTTGAGAGGGGGCGGCCGATAGCGGGGTTGCTGTTTCAACGGGATAACCGCAGCGACCTTTTGACGTATGATCTTTTTGGAGACGGCTCGGTCTTGCTCGTCGATTTGGCCGGCCATGCGCCTGGGCAAATTGGGGTCTGGTGGCCGGAGCATCGGTTTTGTTACGCGGCGGATGCTTTTTGGCGGGAAAGCCAACTGGAGTCCGAGCAGGAGTTGTGGGGGCCGGCGCGTACGCTGCAGTGGAATCCTGCAGCCTATCGGCAAACGTTAGAGAGGCTCAGGACGTGGCAGCGACGTGGAGAGATCACACTGATCGCGTGCCATTCGCTCTCCGCCGAGGCGGCAATCGGTCGAAGTCTGGCGAACGTATGAACATTTTGGTGACAGGAGCGCGCGCTCCGATTGCCGCTGATCTCGCCAAGGCATTTCGCGTCGCTGGACATCGCGTCTGGCTGGCCGATAGTTTGCGCTGGGCCGTTGCCTCGGGCAGTCCTTACGCGGAGAGTTATCTGCATCTTCCCGCTCCGCGTCGCGACTGGGACGGTTTTGTGGCGACACTCATCCGCGAATGCACGCGGCATGCGATCGACGCGATTGTGCCGACGTCGGAAGAGGTTTTCTGGTTGGCTGCGGTTCGGCCCCGGTTGCCGCAATCGGTCAATCTGCGCACGAGCCAATTGGAGTTGCTGAAACAATTTCACGACAAAGCGGCGTTTGCCTCTCTGGCTACGAAACTGGGTTATGGCGCGCCGGAAAACCACGTCCTTCATTCGCGCGCAGAGCTCGTGCAGATGCGTGATCCGCAGAATTGGGTTTTCAAGCCGGTGTATTCCCGGTTCGCCACGCAGACCCTGATCGGTCCCAAGGTCGAGGAACTCCAAGCGATCGCGCCGACCTTGGAGCGGCCTTGGCTCGCGCAGACCCGTATCGTCGGACGAGAGGTTTGCTTGTATAATGTTGCGGATCGCGGGCGACTGCTGCTGCACGTTGCGTATGAGCCCGCCGTACGATTTGGCAAAGGCGCCAGTATTTACTTTTCGGAGACAGACGATGAGGCCTTACGCCGGATGGCGGCAGACTTTGTCGAACACACGCAATTCACCGGGCAAATCAGCTTCGATGTAATCGCCGGTGAAAACGGTTTGGTGGCGATCGAATGTAATCCGCGCGGGACGAGCGGGGTTCATCTGGCTGCTCAAAGTCCGGCCGTTCTGGCCGCTGCGTTGCTCGGGCAGGGGACAGCGCTGCAAACTCTTTCAACCGAGCCGCGGATGTTGCTCGGTCCTTGGTTGCTCCAATCGCCGGGAATGATTTTTCGCGCGCGCGATCGCGCATTGTGGGCGCGAGCACGCGATGCGTTGTGTTCCGCGAAAATCGGTTGGACACAACAGCTCGCCGCGATGGCGGAGATGAGCTGGCTGGCATTACGGGCCCGGACAAGCGTTGCCGTGGTTTCGACCGCGGATATCGAGTGGAATGGAGAACGGATGAATGATTGAGACGAGTTCCATCGCGGCGACGGAGAATCCCTGGGCAGCGTTTCTCGAAGCGGGTATGTTGGGCCCGCGGCCGTTGATTCGGAATGCCGATGTCACCATTTCCCGGATACAGCTTGGACGCGAAAACGTGCCGCTCGTGCGGAACGTTTCTGGTCGATCCACTTGCAGTTGGGTCACGAGCTTGCGCAATGCCTATGGCCCCTACGCTCGCGCGGAAACCGACATTGTGCATATGAACCGCTGGCTGCAGCCGCTGTATTTAGCCGGTTCACGACTAGCGGAAGCGGTGCTGGTTTCAGGCGGATTGGGCGGCGGGAACTTTCTCAACAACTGGAATCTCGCCACAAACCTTTACGCATCGACGTTGCGTGCCGACGACATCGTGGCGACGGCTCAGCGGATTGCAAAAGAAGATCCGAAGTTGCCAGTGGTGTTGCGATCATTGACGGCGCCTTTGCACGCTGAACTGATCGCGCGGTTGGCGGATGCGGGCTTCCTGCTTTTGCCCTCTCGCCAGGTTTGGATCGTACCTGATCCCGGATCTGGAGAATGGCGACTGCGCCGAGACGCGAAGCGAGACCTGGCTCTCTCCACCTCGTCTCGGGATCGTTGGACGTGGGTCCGTGGCGAGGAGTTTACTGATGATGACTTCGTCCAGACCGTCCGACTTTATGGTCAATTATACCGTGAACGTTATCCCGAGTATAATCCGGATTACACTGAGGATTTCTTTCGCGTCGGGGTAAAAACGGGTTTTCTCGATCTCAACGGTTTCCGGGAAACAGGGGCCCGCGAGCTTTGCGGTTTGGTTGGAATGGCGCATCGCGAAGCCGTTTCGTGCACCCCTGTGCTCGGCTACGACACCACCGCGCCGGTCGAGCGAGGCTTGTACCGATTGCTGATGCTGCGCGCCTTCCAAGAGTGCGAGCGGCGAAAGACGATGTTGCATTGCAGCGCAGGAGCGGGGCTTTTCAAGTTTAACCGCGGCGCTGAGTCACATGTCGAGTTTGCGGCGATCTGGGCGGAGCACCTGCCGTTTTACCGCCGAGGCCAACTTGCAGCACTCGGCCGAGTCGTGAAGCAACTGGTCGTGCCGTACTTGGAGAGCCACCGGCTCTGAGGTGGAGTGACACCGGCTCCCGTTCATTTGCGCGAATACCTTCGGCATGGGTGCGGCCACTCGGCGCGGTCTTAGCGAAATTCGTTTCGTCTTCCAGGGAGCTTGCTCTGCAAACGACATTGCGAGCGAATAAGTTTCTCTGTCCAGGACGGTGACGAGTCACCGCGGGGACGCAGATGGTCGCCGCTTAGAATTCAGTTGCTCCCTTTTGCAGCGCTTTTTGGCACTCGGGCGAATCGAGAAAGGCCATGAGACGACCTTCGAACTCCCTTCGTGTTGAAGGGCGGGGCCGGTCTTGAAAACCTGCCGAACTGACGAAGTTAGCGAAAGCGACGACGAATCGTGCGAAGATGCGCTGAGCGAATCTTCGCAGATCGTAAGACACGGCCCAGCGATCGCAATCGAGGTCACGGCGGAGAAAGGACTGCACCTTCCAGGCCAGTTGCGTCCGTCGGAATTTGGAAGGGTGTGCCACACGCGAAATAAAAAACGTCAGGCCGCCACCGAGGTTTTGTGCCATCACGGCAAAGGAGCTTAGCGCTGTGCTGATGACCACCGGGCAATGGGCGAGTATCCACAAATCAGCGACAGCCGCGCGCGAGCCGTCCAGGGTGCCGCGCAATTTCAACGAGGCCAGATGGCGTGCAGGGGAGGTCAAAATCTTGCCCGGATAGCGTGATTCGATTTCGTCGACGAACTCCTTCGTGTCCGAACAAACGAAGACTTTGCGATCTGGATAGCGGGTCGTGATCACCTCAAGCGCAGCCCGATAACACCAGCGGGGCGTGAGGTAGTGACAGGGAAAGTGATCACTCAATCTGACATGAAGACCAATGCTGGCAGCTTTCGCTTGATCGATGAGTGCGCGAACTTCAGCGACGGGGCGAAGGAGTCGAAGTTTTTCACGGCAAGCCTCGAAAAATTCCCAGCCCGGTTTCAAATCGTATCCGTAAATCGTATACGCGGCGATATGGACCGTTTCTCCGGCGGCCATTGCAGCGCGAAGTCGGTCCGCGTTGAAAAGACGCGCGTCGGTCCAGACCATCTCTGGCGTTTCGTCCTGAAAGGTCACATGGGGCAGCTCAAGTGGTTCGAACAAGGCCGTGAAAGTGCCGAAACATGCTTGATCGCGCGACGGCCACACGATCGTCAACTCCGCCTGCAGGAGTTCCGCGATGACGAGCGACGAGAGCAGCGCGCTGATTCGATTCCCCAGACCTGCTTGCGCTCGCACGACGAGCCGTCCGCAGGCGCGCTTTGGCACTGACACGGATTCGGCGGGAGCATCGGCCATCGATCAGTGAGAAAGCGACGCTAGGCGAGGGGGTCAACGGCTTTTGACGACGGCGCGAACTCGAGGATTTTTCGAAGGTCGGCGACGAAGAGACGAAACTCCCGTTCGGGATCGGCGCCTTCGGGCAGACGCAGGAGCGCGGATGGGTGGAGCGTGATCAAGGCAGGAGTACCGAATTCCGTGGCGACGGTCTGGCCGCGCATTTCGGTCACGCGCAAATCGGTGCCGGTTACGCTGAGCGCCGCCGTTGCGCCCAGGCAGACGATCAAGTCCGGTTTAACAGAATCGATTTCCGCGGCTAACCAAGGGCGGCACGCAGCCGTCTCACGAGCGTTAGGCTTTGCGTGCAGTCGGCGCTTGCCGCGCGGCGTCCACTTGAAATGTTTGACCGCGTTGGTAACGTAGAGTTCGGAGCGTGCGATGCCCGCGGCGGCAAAGGCGCGATTGAGCAACTGACCCGCGGGACCGACAAAAGGGTGCCCAGCCCGATCTTCCTGGTCGCCCGGCTGTTCACCGACGATCAGCACCGAGGCGCGGGAAGGCCCTTCACCGAAAACAGCGCAGCTCGCGTCTTTCCAGAGAGGACAAGCGCGACAGGCTTGAGCGGCGCGTCGCAGCGTATCCAAGTCGCCAGTACGAGGAATGTCGGCCGGAACGAATTGGGCGGGAGGGATTTTGTTTTCCGCTTTGGCCAACATCGTTTCGACCAAGGGCGCGGATTCTGCGATCATCGCAACGAGGTCGCGTGTCTCCGGCATGTTTTGCCAAAAGCGGCGCGGCATGTGTTGCGTCATGGTTTTTACTTTCAACCGCGCCGGATTAAAGGTGTGTCGATAGTAGGTGCGCCAAAGTCCTTCCGCCTGATCTTCGGTGGGCGCGAGCGACTGCGGTACACCGGGGGTGAATCGCAGCCCTGCCCCGTCCCAATGCAGACATTCGTCAGGGGTCAGAATCGACCACCGCATCTGGGCAAATCGATCGCGGAAGAAATCCGCGTTAAGCGACAATGTGTAATGGTCCGGCTGATACCAGGCGACGAACCAAACGCCGTTCTCCTCGTTAACTTCGCGAAAACGCACGAAGGCGCGCATCTTATGAACGTCGTGGTGAACCGATTTTTCGCGTTTCCGCAAAGCGTCCACGTCGGCATCAAACGGGATTTCCAACACATGCGCTTCGCCATGCGTCAGTCGCCATAGGACGCGATAAATCAAATCCCAACGTTGGGGATCGCGATGAAAGCCGACGTAGCGGCCCATTTCTAAAAAGCGTCGGGGAACTTTGAATACACCGGGCGGTGCAAGCCCGGTTGTGCTTTCCGCGACGGCGCCAGCTGCACTCGAGCTGCTTAAGCCCAGATTCAATGCGAGTCCTTCTTGGCTCACCGTGCTCTCGTTCGCACGCATGTCACGCCACTCGAGTTCGCTCGGGCCTCTGCCGTCCCGCAACGCCGCTCGAGCGAGTTGAACCCAGTCGTCCCAGTTCCCGTTGACCTCGACTGTCTGCATTAAAATTCCGGAGAAAGTCCCAGCTGCGCAGGTGGGCTGAACAAATCGAGCTGCGTTGTTTCCTGCAGAAAAGAACGAGCAAGACGATCGCTTTCCAACATCTTTGGCCGGTGGTCCGTCGTTTGGATAAACGGCAAAACTTTTTTCAGTGAGACGCGCAGCCGCGCAAGATCCGGAACACGAATCGCTCGCCAGTGCCGGGCTTGCAGGAGGCAATCCACGGTTTTCACGCCTAGACCGGGAATACGGAGCAAAGCTTCGCGCGGGGCCTTGTTCAGGTCGACGGGGAAAAACGCGCGGTGGCGCAATGCCCAAGAAACCTTGGGGTCTACGCGGAGATCGAGGTTGGGCTGAGACGCGTCCGTCAGTTCCGTTGCATTGAAACCGTAGTATCGCATAAGCCAGTCGGCTTGGTAGAGCCGGTGCTCGCGCACGAGCGGCGGCGCGATCAGAGGCAGGGCTTTCGATGAATCGGGAATGGGGCTGAACGCGGAATAGTACACGCGTCGCAATTTTGCTTCTTTGTAGAACGTCGACGCCTTATTTAAAATCACGTCATCCGAGGCATCCGTCGCGCCGACGATCATTTGTGTGCTTGGCCTCCGGGGGCAAAGCGCGGTGCATGGACAATTGATTTTGCTTCGTCCTTCGCTCCGTCAATGCGCTCGCGAATGGCGCGCATCGATTGTCGAATCCGCGCTTCATTTTTTTCGGTGCGAGACGCTCCAAGTCTTCGGCACGGGGCAACTCGATATTGATGCTAATCCGATCGGCCCATTTTCCGGCTTCGTCGATTAAGGCCTGATTTGCTTCAGGGATGGTTTTGAGATGAATATAGCCTTTGAAGCCGTGAACCTGGCGCAGCGAGCGCGCGACGGACACCACCTGCTCCATCGTATAGTCGGCATTGCGGATAATGCCCGAACTCAGAAAAAGCCCTTCGATATAATTGCGCCGATAAAAATCGAGCGTGAGGTTCACCACCTCTTCCGGGGTAAAGCGGGCGCGCTGCACCGCACTCGAAACGCGGTTCACGCAATAAAGACAGTCATATATACAATAATTCGTCAGCAGCACCTTGAGCAGCGACACGCATCGTCCATCCGGGGTGAAGCTGTGGCAAATGCCGTGCCCGTCCGTTGAACCCAGGCCGCCTTTCCGCGAATCGCGGTTTTCCGTGCCCGAGCTGGCGCAAGAAGCGTCGTACTTGGCCGCGTCGGCGAGGATCGAAAGTTTTTGCGCAAGCTCCATGATACCGTTCCGAAACCGTACGCGCTTTCCCCGCGTTCGAAAGTCAAAAGTGTTCAAATGAACACTAGACGAGCGAGGGCAGTGTCTCAGCTCACATTTTTGCGGCGAGCGTCGCTATTGCGCCCGCCACGCACGCTGCGATTATTGAACGGGCGGTTGTTCGGCGGGTGCAACGGACGGCAACCGCTGCTGCAACAGCTTGCGATATTTGGCGATCAACCGGTACTGACGATTGATCTCAACCATCTCTCTCTCGGTGAGCCGTTTCTTCGGCAGATTCCGATCCGTGTAGAAGAGTTTGATCATGGAATTGAATTCCAGATCTTTGCCTTCGAAAGCGACCCCCGGTGTAACGTCCGAAGTGACGTAGTCGTACTTGTCGTAGATAAATTCTTGGGACTTGCGTACGTCGACGGTTTCGAAGTCCGGCGTCACCGCGCCTTCATGAAACCAGCCTGGGGCAAAGCGTCCGACTCGCATCGCGGCCGTCATGGTAATGGACGATACAGGCTGATTCGCGATCTTCTGCACCGCGTCGATCGCCTTTTGCAGCGCGGCTCGCGCTTCCACGACTTGAGGATCTTTCGCAACTGCGGCTGGGTCCATTGCACCCGGCAGAGGCGTTGGTGGAACCGGAGTCGGCGTGGGTGCGGCGATTGGCTTGACGGAGACAATCACGTTATCCCGCAATTTGATCAACGCGTCCGGATAAGTGACCACGCGCAGGTCCCCCGCAGTCATCTGGCTCTTGGGCTTCCCTTTCTCGGCGACTAGTTGATCGAAGGTTTCACCGACGGTCGCAGAGAAGCCGGTGCTGACCACAGTGCCAAAAACAAGAAGGGCGAGGACTTTCATCGAGAAGCGGGGGGTACCCTTCTCTTGAATAAAGTCCTCGCCCTGTCAGACCAATTCCTGCGCAGGTCGCCGGTTTACGTTGTTTTAGTAAATGGGGATATCGAAGACCGCGCATCCCAGCGCGGGGACTTCGAGTGTGTTGCCATCGACGTGATCTGTTTCCGCGATCGCAACGCGAACTGGCTCACCAGGGGCGTTATAAACATGTTCATCGGCGCCCGAAATAGACCAGCGTGTGCCGGCGGCAAGCGTCGGATGGCCGGCGAGCGCAACGTGAACCGAAGCCACGGTGCTCGTCGGGTTCACCACGCTGACCGTGAGATGACGATGATCCGAAGTAAGCGCGGCGGCCACATCCACCGGGCTTCCATCATCGGCGAGCACGAGCGGAATGGAACCATAGTGATGCTTATACATTTCCAGCGTGAGACCGGTCGTCTCCATCTGTGCGGCGGTCTTGCTCGTTTTGATCGCGCCGATGACGTTCACCGTTTGGGCGTAGAACGCCATTTCGATGATTTTGGTTTGGCGATAAAACTCGTTTAACCCCTCCGCGACGCCAAGTCCGTCCGCAAGATCGTAGCGGCAGCCGAGCTCGCCGTAAATATACTCGCGGTGCCAATAGTTCCATTCGTCCATCGAAACCTTGACTGTGCGACCGTGGAGTTGTGGCAGCGTTGGCTGTAACTTGAGATGGCCTTCCGCCTTGTGCCGGATCGTTTCCTTCAATTCGACGACGTGTTCGAGAATCCCGTTCCGTTCGTTTTTCTGCCAAGGGAGGCGCCCGCGATAAAAATGTTCGGAAATAAAATTCATATTGTCGGCGCAGGCTTCGAGCATGCCTTGGGACCATCCGATATTGCGCTTGGCCTGATCTGGGTCGTAAGCGGCGTTGATTTGCTCGAGGTCGCCGACTCCGATCAGGATCAACTTCGGATCGACTTTGCGCATCGCGGTGGCGACGCGGTTGTGCTTTTCCGTATATTGGCTGAGCTGCATGAAGCCGAGTTGCCACGGCCCAAACATTTCATTGCCGACGCACCAGTGAGTGACGTTGTAGGGATCGCGATGGCCCAACTCGGCGCGCTTGCTGCCATTATAGGTGGAAGCGCTACTGTTGCAGTATTCGACCCATTCTGCGGCGGAGTGTGCGTCCCCGAAACCCGTGTTGGCAGCGATGAGCGGCTCGGTCCCGATGAGATGGCAGAAATCGATGAACTCATCGGTGCCGAAGTCATTGTGCTCGACGCCGGTCCACGCCGGATTCTTGCGGGGCGGGCGCCGATCGCGATCGCCGATGCCGTCGCGCCAGTCGTAGCCGCTGCTGAAGTTGCCGCCCGGCCAGCGATAGATGGTGCCGCCGAGGCGTTTCAAGAGGGCAAGCGTGTCTGCGCGCATGCCATGTACATTATCGGCAGGCATCAGCGAGGCCGTCCCAAGCAAAACGGGCGCGTGCAGCGTTTTGATCTCTAACGTTGCATGGTCTGTGCTGGCCGCCGTGTGAAAGGAGAAAGCCTGTTTCGCGTAGTCGTGGCCTTTGAAAAAATGCAGATGAGAGGTGGCGCGATCTTGCGGGCCGGTGCCCCAAATGAGGGAAACATCAACATCCGCGGCCGTATTATCCACCGGCTCGACCCAAATGTAACCGCTATAGTCTTTATTCGCGATCACCCCGAGGTCGTGCTGTTGAATCGCAGTGTCAGCGGCAAGACGCGGCGTGTGATCGCCGACGAAAACGTGCTCGGTGACCATCGTGACGCTAGTCGCGGGCCCGACGATCTGCCAAGGAGAGGCGCCGACGACGGGGTAAGCGGTGTCGGTCAGTTCTTTATAAGGAGCGTAGTCGCCGGTGACGGGAAAATAAAATTTTCGATCTTCCAGCATTTCAGCCCAGATACCGCCATAAATGCAGCGTCCGAGATGCTCGATGAACTGGCCGTAAACGTAAGGGTTGATCGGTTCGCCAGTTTTTGCGGGATCGATCGCAACATCGCGCGTCGCCGCGCGCGCGGAGGCGGCAAGCGCGACGAGAGCGAAGAAAGACTGGCGCAGAGATAACTTGAGGGGTGACATGGTGAGAAAATCGGAGGGGCCGCAGAAGGCGCGGCAAGGCTAATTCTGCTTTACGTCAACTGACCAAAAACCAGACAGGATCAGCTTGATCCAACCGGCTTGAAAGAAGGGCTTGGAACCACTCGGGAGGACAAATCTCGCGTGCCATGGAGGGGATCTGAAGCTTGAATATGAGGAGTGTATTCTAATCGATAGGAGAATCCCCATTGGGTTTCCAAGGAGCTCGACGGAACCCGCTCGGCGGCGGACTTGGAGGCCGGGTCTTCGGGCCGAAGCAAGGCCCAGTACGGATCGTTCAAATCGATGTACTGCGATGTGCTCTCACCGGGCGCGAGGGTTTTGACGTCTTGCTGCGTTGGCGGCGGGAGCGCGGTGTTTTCGTTGACCCACGGGTAGGGTGTTTCGTAGTCCAACGGGGCCGGAACTAAGCGGAAAGATTTCCCTTCCGGTCGCAGAATCACCGCAATTGGATTTTTGCCGTGGTTGGTGAGTATGGCGGTCACGCCGATCAATCGATGCGGTTTGATCCCTGTTTTGGTCGACGAGTTTTTATCCTCAACTCGTTGAAGTTTGAGCGTGAGCGCGAGGGGTTCGCGCTGGGTTTTTTGGAGGACAGCGGTTCCGTTTTTCGAAACGGCGACTACAGCATCGAGCATGATGTTGTTCGCGCGATCCGCGCCTGTCGGATCCATTTTGGCGGCTTCGTTTTCTTGCAGGAACAGCGCTTCGATTCCATAGCGGACACGTATCCACTTCGTCGAGACAGAGTCCACTCGGCCTCGTAGGTAGAGCCCGCTCGCTGGTTCGCGATCGGTCAGAGCAGTCAACCGAGCGTCACCGTTTTCATCCACCGCGAGCAAGGCATACACGCGCTCGTCTCGATGAGCACGGTAGAAAGATTGGCTGGGCGCGAACCAGGTCTTGACCGCGTCGCGGCAAAGACTGGCTGGAACGTTCGAGATTTCGTAATTCAACCGCGCGTATCTCCCGCGCATATAGTCCAGCGGATCATAGGGTGCGGTGCGCAGCAGGATGTGCTGGCCGTGTCGCGAAATCCATTCTCGCTGTCCAGCCATCCCGAACAGCACGGCCAACTGCGCGAGGACCACGAGAAGGATCAAGAGCCGTTTCATGCGTTTCCTTTCACCTCATCCTGGCGCATCCGACGGTAGTAAAAGCCCTCGGCGAACAGCGCGGCGCCGAGGAACAGGAACGCGACGCCGCGAGAAGCGAGGCTGTCGAAAAGATCAAAGTAGCGTGCGAAGATCCAAACGGAAAAGAGGATTGAACCCACGATTGTTTTTCGGAGCGACCCGGACTGACAGCCGCGCAGCATCCACATCACCGCCAGGGCGGCAAAAATGGTTTTGAAGACGCCCGCGACGAAGACCTCATTCGAAACGAAGTTCTTCATCGCCAAAATTTGACCGTAGATCAGAGCGATGGGACAAAGCCATTCTTCGAAGCTGAAAAGAGGCTCGCGCGTTTTTCGCTTTCGCAACCAAAGCGTGATCCACGCAATCAGCGCGGCCGCGAAGAATCCCCACGCATAGACATACATCGCGGTAGGTGTTTCGCCTTCCAATCGCCAATTAAGCAGCTCGCGCACCAGCCCTTTGAATGAAAGCAAATTCGCACTGATGAAAAATCCCGTGTATCCAAAAAACAACGTCACGATGCCGGTCTTACCTGTACGGGGGCTATGTTCGAGCTGGTGTCCCAGCGCGATCAGGGCGACGCTAAGAGCCAGTTGCGCGGTGAATCCCAATGCGGCCCCGCCATAGATTACCGCATTGGAGAAGAGCAGGGTGTAGAGAGCGGTTAATCCGACGCCGGTCAGCAAGGCGGAGCGTTTGCTCAGAAGCAGTGGCCCGACCCCTACGACGAGCAAGCCGAGCGCCCAGGCCTGCGGTTGGTGAAATTCTATGCCTTCGCTCGCACCCCAGATCGTGAGCAAGAGGATCGCCGCGATGATCTGCGGGGTCGATCGAATGACCCATGAGAGCGCGAGCGCCCCCAGTGCCCAAAGCAGAAATCCATTCGGGAAGTGCTCATCGATGTTGTAAGCCTGAGCCACGAGCCAAATACCCGCTCCATAAAAGAGCGTGCCGAGCAGAAAGAGCGCTTCGCCAATGCGCGTTTTCCAGCCCTCTTGTTGCCAAAGAAAAAGGCCCGCGAGATGCGCGATCCCCGTCGCACTGGTTATGATGGTTAATTTACCGAGTCGCGGGATGTCCTGCCAGTTGTGCGCGATCAACAAAATCACACCGAGCCCGATGACCGCAGCGCCGAACGAGGAAAAAAGAATCAGGGCCCACGGAGCCTGCATTTCTGC
>Ga0068856_100000282_pt1 | contig 55434 bp, 49 predicted proteins | sample KBSCornC62_FD_66595 | JGI IMG/M metagenome (GOLD analysis project Ga0068856, IMG submission 66595) | Corn rhizosphere microbial communities from Kellogg Biological Station, Michigan, USA - KBS Corn C6-2 | ecosystem: Host-associated > Plants > Roots > Rhizosphere > Soil ...
GTTCATTGCCGGGCAACTCATCATGAGCGTGCTGCGAACGCTGATCGGCGTCGGCGGCGCGTGCCTGTTCGCATGGCTCTTGTTTCGCTATTCGATTTTCACGATGGGACTGCCGCTCGTCGCGTTCTTCACGTGCCTGCTCGCATTCGGGTGGGCGATCGGGCTCGCCGTGTCGGCGATGATCCTGCGCTACGGGCTCGGCGCCGAGGAGTTGGCGTGGGCGGCGATCTTCCTGGTCGCACCGGTGTCGGGCGTCTATTACCCGATCGCCGTGCTGCCGCCCGCCCTGCAGGCGATCAGCTGGGCGCTGCCGCCCGCCTACGTGTTCGAGGGCATGCGCGCGGTATTGCTGCAGCAGACGTTCCGCGTCGACTATTTCCGAAACGCGCTTCTGCTCGACGCCGCGTACGTGGCGGCCGGCGCGGCGATCTTCGCCGTCGCCGTGCATTCGGCGCGCAAGCGTGGAACCCTCCTTCAGATGGGGGAATGAGAAAGCGATGCCCGAACGCATCGTCATCCGCGGCGCCCGCCAGCACAACCTGAAGAACCTGTCGCTCGATCTGCCGCTGCGCGAGCTGATCGTCGTCACCGGCGTGTCGGGGTCGGGCAAATCATCGCTCGTGTTCGACACGCTGTACGCCGAAGGCCAGCGCCGCTACGTCGAGACGTTCTCGCCGTACGCGCGGCAATTCCTCGACCGGATGGACAAGCCACAGGTCGATCGCATCGACGGCATTCCGCCGGCGATTGCGATCGACCAGACCAATCCGGTTCGCACGTCGCGCTCCACGGTAGGCACGATGACGGAGCTCGCCGATTACCTGAAGCTGCTGTTCGCACGCGCGGCGGTGCTTCATTGCCGCACGTGCGGTGCGATTGTGACCCGCGACACCCCGCAGACGATTTTCGACGCGCTCGCAAGACGCAGCGCCGAGGCGGACGATCCGCGCCTGGTCATCACGTTTCCGGTCGCCGTTCCGGAGAACTTCGACGAGGCCGAGATCCTGAAGCTGCTGGAGGCGCAGGGCTATACGCGCGTCCAGGCACGGCGCCTCGGGGCGCTCGACGTCGTGCAGGACCGCTTGCGCATGGGCAATGCCGAACGCGCGCGCGTGGTCGAAGCGCTCGAGGCGGCGCTCCATATCGGCCGGGGCCGCGTCGACGTTCACGTGGTACCCCGCGAAACGCAGGGCGATGCGTCGTCCACGGAGGCCGGCGCCGACGCGAACGGCCGCGTGTGGCGCTTCTCGTCGGATCTGCACTGTCCCGATTGCGACATCCAATACGCCGATCCGACGCCGGGCCTCTTTTCGTTCAACTCCCCGGTCGGTGCCTGCGAGACGTGCCGCGGCTTTGGGCGCGTAATCGGCATCGACTTCGGACTCGTCCTTCCCGACGCGGGCAAGACGCTGCGCGAAGGCGCCGTGCGCCCGTGGCAGAGCGCGAGCTATCGCGAGTGCCAGGACGATCTCGTCAAGTATGCAAGAAAGCGCGGAGTTCCGCTGGACGTTCCATGGTGCGACCTCGATGAATCCCATCGCCGCTGGGTGCTCGAAGGCGAGCCCGAGTGGATCAACTGGGACACGTCGTGGCCCGGCACGTGGTACGGCGTGCGGCGCTTTTTCGCGTGGCTCGAGACCAAGGCGTACAAGATGCACATCCGCGTGCTGCTGTCGAAGTACCGCGCGTACGCGCCATGCGACGCATGCGGCACGGCGCGACTCAAGCCCGACGCGCTGCTGTGGCGGCTGAACGGCGTGACAGTCCACGAGGTGTCGCTGCTGCCGATCGCACGGGCGCGCGACTTTTTCGCACGGCTCGCGCTTCCCGCTCCGCTCGACGACGCAATCGAGCTGCTGCTCGCCGAAATCCGCACGCGCCTGGGCTACCTGTGCGACGTGGGTCTCGGCTACCTGACGCTCGACCGTCAGTCGCGAACGCTCTCGGGTGGCGAGGTGCAGCGAATCAACCTGACGACCGCGCTCGGCACGTCGCTCGTGAACACGCTGTTCGTGCTCGACGAGCCGTCGATCGGACTGCATCCGCGCGACATGGGACGCATCATCGCGGTGATGCAGCGGCTGCGCGACGCGGGCAATTCGCTGCTCGTCGTCGAGCACGATCCGCAGGTGATGCTCGCCGCCGATCGCATTCTCGACATCGGTCCCGGACCCGGGGAGCGTGGCGGCGAAGTCGTCGCATTCGGCACGCCGGAAGCGCTCGTCGCGAATGCGCGATCGCTCACCGGCGACTATCTCGCCGGACGCAAGCGCATCGCGGCCGCGCCTCCGCGTTCCTCGGGCGATGCAACGGAAAGCATCGAGCTGCGTGGTGCCGGCGCGCACAATCTAAAGGATGTCGACGTCGCCATTCCGCTCCATCAGCTGGTGTGCGTAACGGGCGTGTCCGGGTCGGGCAAGTCGACGCTCGTGCAGGACGTGCTGCACGCGGCATTGTTGCGTGCGAAAGGCAAGCCGACCGAGGCGCCAGGCGCGCACCGTGCGCTCGTGGGCGCCGAGCGGATCGACGACGTCGTGCTCGTCGACCAGACGCCGATCGGGCGCACGACGCGTTCGAACCCGGCGAGCTACGTCGGCGCATTCGACGCGATCCGCAAGCGCTTCGCCGCCGCGCCGCTCGCCCGGGAGCGCGGGTACACGCCGGGCACGTTCAGCTTCAACGCAGGCACCGGGCGGTGTCCGGCGTGCGGCGGGAACGGCTTCGAGCACGTCGAAATGCAGTTCCTCTCCGACGTTTACCTGCGCTGTCCCGACTGCGACGGGAGGCGTTATCGTGCCGAAGTACTGGAGGTAGCGCTGGACGGACGCTCGATCGCCGACGTCCTCGAGATGACGGTGGCCGAGGCGCGCGCGTTCTTCGACGGCGACCGCGACATCGATGCGGTGTTGCAACCGCTCGTCGATGTCGGGCTCGATTACCTGCGGCTCGGGCAGCCGGTTCCAACGTTGTCCGGCGGCGAGGCGCAACGGCTCAAGCTCGCCGGGTTTCTTGCGAGCGCTGCACGCAGTCCAAGTGCCGCGCGCGGCACGCTGTTCCTCTTCGACGAGCCGACGACGGGACTGCATTTCGACGACGTCGCGCGGCTCCTGGGCGCGTTGCGCAAGCTGATCGCCGCAGGCCATTCGCTCGTCGTCATCGAGCACAACCTCGATGTCATGCGCGCCGCCGACTGGATCGTCGACCTTGGTCCCGAAGGCGGGGACGCGGGCGGCGAGGTCGTCGTGTGCGGAACCGTGGCCGAGGTCATCGCGTGCGCTGCGTCGCACACGGGTGCTGCGCTCAAAGCGTACGTGGGAACTGCCGGTGTCGGAGGTGTAACCCGCGGTGTCGGAGGTGTAACTCGGGGAGTCGGAGGTATGGCGGCGGTTCCGAACGTGGAGCAAGCCGCGCCAAAGACTGCGGTGCCGGAAGCGATACGCGTTCACAACGCGCGGGAGCACAACCTGAAGGGCGTCGACGTCGCCATTCCGCGTGATCGCTTCACCGTCGTCACCGGCGTGTCGGGCAGCGGCAAGAGCACGCTCGCGTTCGACATCCTTTTCGCCGAAGGCCAGCGGCGCTACCTCGAGTCGCTGAATGCGTATGCGCGGCAATTCGTGCAACCCGCTTCCCGTCCGGATGTCGATGCGATCTTCGGGATCCCGCCGACGGTCGCGATCGAGCAGCGGCTGAGCCGCGGCGGCCGCAAGAGCACGGTCGCCACGCTGACGGACATCTATCATTTCCTGCGGCTGCTCTACGTGAAGCTCGGCACGCAGCACTGTCCCGACGACGATACGCCGATCGCGCCGCAAAGCGAGGACGCCATCGCCGCGAAGCTCGTCGCCGCCCATGCGGGACGGCGCATCACGCTTCTGGCGCCGCTGGTCGTCGCGCGCAAGGGCTACTACACCGATCTCGCGAAATGGGCTGCGCGCAAGGGATTCGCCGCGCTGCGCGTCGACGGCGCAATGACGCCGACGGAGCGCTGGCCGCGGCTCGACCGGTTCAAGGAGCACTCGATCGAATTGCCGGTGGCCGAGCTCACCGTCGATCGCACGAACGAGCGCGCATTGCGCGAAGCGTTGTCGCGCGCGCTCGAATTCGGCAAGGGTCTCGTGCACGTGCTCGCGAAAGGCAACGGCGCGCGCAGGCGGGGAAACGGCACAGACGCAAACGAGGCGGTCGTCGTTTTCTCGACGCGTCGCGCGTGTCCGAGCTGCAACCGCAGCTTCGCCGAACTCGATCCGCGGCTGTTCTCGTTCAATTCGCGCCACGGCTGGTGCCCGGAATGCTTCGGCACCGGCGTGAAGCTCGAGGGATTCGACGCGGACCAGACCGGCGACGAGGTCTGGTGGAACGAATGGTTCGACGGCCAAGCGAAATGCTGTCCGGCCTGCGGGGGCGCTCGCCTCAAGCCGGAGGCGCTTGCGGTACGCCTGCGCGGGCAATCGATTGCGGACTTGACGCGGCTTACGGTGGGCGATGCGGCGCGCGCGGTTGCGGATCTCGAGCTCGAGGGCCGGGATGCGGAAATCGCGCGCGACATCGTCGCCGAGCTCGCATCGCGGCTCGCATTCCTCGACGACGTCGGCCTTGGCTATCTCGCGCTCGATCGGGCCGCGCCGACGTTGTCCGGCGGCGAGGCGCAGCGCATCCGCCTTGCGGCGCAGCTGGGCTCGAACCTGCGCGGCGTCTGCTACATCCTCGACGAGCCAACGATCGGGCTTCATCCGCGCGACAACCGCATCCTGCTCGACACGCTCGCGAAGCTCGAGGCGAAAGGGAACACGCTCGTCGTCGTCGAGCACGACGAGGACACGATCCGGCGCGCCGACCATGTGATCGACCTCGGCCCGGGTGCCGGCACGCGCGGCGGCGAGGTCGTCGCGCAGGGCTCGGCGGCGCAATTGATGCGCACTCCCGGTTCGGTGACCGGCCGCTTCCTCGCGACGCCGCTCGCGCATCCGCTCGTGCCGCCGCGCGTCACGTCGTCGCGCCAGCCGGCCATCGTCGTAACCGGTGCAGATCTGCACAACCTGAAGCGCGTTCGCGCATCGATTCCGCTCGAGCGCCTGACGGTGATCACCGGTGTGTCCGGCAGCGGCAAGAGCACGCTGGCGCGCGACGTCCTGTTCGCGAACCTTTGTGCGCTCGTCGGCCAGGAGCGCAAGCGCAAACGCCCGGGCGTCGTCGGATGCAACGAGATTGCCGGCTGGGAAGCGCTCGATCGCGTGCTCGAAGTCGATCAGTCTCCGATCGGCAAGACGCCGCGCTCGTGTCCTGCAACCTACGTCGGCTTCTGGGACGCGATTCGCCGGCTGTTCGCCGACACATCGGAAGCGCGCATGCGCGGCTTCACGGCCAGCCGCTTCTCGTTCAACACGCCGGGCGGCCGTTGTCCCGAATGCGAAGGCCAGGGACAGAAGACGATCGAGATGAGTTTCCTGCCCGACGTAAAGGTCGGCTGCGAGGCGTGCAGCGGCGCCCGGTTCAATGCCGAGACGCTTGCGGTGATGTGGCGCGGCAAGTCGATCGCCGACGTGCTGGCGATGAGCGTCGACGAGGCGGTCGAGTTCTTTGCCGCACACCGAAGCATCCATCACTGCCTGCAGCTTCTGCAGGACGTCGGGCTCGGCTATCTGACGCTCGGGCAGCAGAGCCCGACGCTTTCCGGCGGCGAGGCCCAGCGCATCAAGCTCGTGAGCGAGCTCGCGAAGGTGCGAAGCGACGCGCCGGTGCGCAGATCGGCGAACGGGTCACGCCCCGTTCATCGGACTACCCTCCGCGCCCACGCGTTGTATGTGCTCGACGAGCCCACGGTGGGGCTGCACATGGCGGACGTCGAGAAGCTGATCCGCGTGCTGCATCGACTGGTCGATGCGGGGAATACCGTCGTCGTCATCGAGCACAATCTCGACGTCATCGCGGACGCGAACTGGATCATCGACCTCGGTCCCGAGGGCGGCGATGCGGGCGGCCGCATCGTCGCTCAGGGAAGCGTCGAAGCGGTGACGGCGAGCGCGTCGGGGTCACATACGGCTTGCGTGCTCCGTGAATTCCTCGCCAAGCGACGCAAATTGCCCGCGGCGGCCGTGTCGTCGGACGCAGGGTCGGAGACGACTTTGACCTGAATCACTGGACGATCAACGCTGCAGCGACATTGCGTCCTTCGGCGACCAGGATGTTGTAGGTGCGGCACGCCGCACGCGTATCCATCACTTCGAGGCCGACGCGCGCCCGATGGAGCGGTGCCGTGATGCGTGGATGCAGGAATCGCTGCGTTTCACCCGTCCCAAGCAGCACGATTTCGGGCGCGCCCTCGAGCAAGCGCTCGAAGTCCGCTTCGGCGAGTTCGTCGATCCCATCCGGCGCAAAACCGGTGGTCACCCGTTCGGCCGTCAGCACGATATTCTCGCGGTACTCCCGCGCACCGACCCGGACCCAGCCCACGCCCATGCCGGTGACAAGATTGGAGCCCGGGGCCTGCAGGTGGAGCTTCAAGGCTGTATCGAAATTGCCGCGGCGCCGCCGGCCGGCGACCCGCCCGGCGATTGTTGCGTTGCGGTAAACTGGTGAATTCGCTAGGATTGTAGACGTTTCCCCGATCCATCGTCGCTCGGACGGTTCCGGGCGCTTACGGTAGAGATCCCATGGCCGCCATCCCGCAGTCGCAGTTCGCGCGCATCGAGCGCCTTCCCCCGTACGTCTTCAGCATAACCAGCGAGCTCAAGATGGCCGCCCGCCGGCGCGGCGAGGACATCATCGACTTCGGCATGGGCAACCCCGACGGGCCCACGCCCGAGCACATCGTCGCCAAGCTCGTCGAAACCGTGCAGCGCGGCGACACGCACGGCTACTCGGTGTCCAAGGGGATACCGCGGCTGCGCCGCGCGATCTGCCACTGGTACGACCGGCGCTGGGGGGTGTCGTTCGACCCCGAGAGCGAAGCGATCGTCACGATCGGCTCGAAAGAGGGCATCGCGCACCTGGCGCTCGCGACGCTCGGCCGCGGCGACACGGTGCTCGTGCCGAACCCGAGCTATCCGATCCACATCTACGGCCCGGTGATCGCCGGCGCCGATATCCGGCAGGTGCCCCTCACACCGGACGTCGACTTCTTCGCCGAGCTCGAACAGACGATCCGCCTGTCGGTGCCGAAGCCGAAGATGCTGATCGTCAACTTCCCCGCCAATCCGACGGCGCAGTGCGTCGAGCTGCCGTTCTTCGAGAAGCTGATCGCGCTCGCGAAGGAGCACGGCATCTGGGTCGTGCACGACCTCGCCTACGCGGACATCTGCTTCGACGGCTGGAAGGCGCCGTCGATCATGCAGGTTCCCGGTGCACGCGACGTCGCGGTCGAGTTCTTCACGATGTCGAAGAGCTACAACATGGCGGGGTGGCGCATCGGCTTCATGGTCGGCAACCGCGACCTGGTGTATGCGCTGTCGCGGATCAAGGGTTACCACGACTACGGAACGTTCACGCCGCTCCAGGTCGCCGCGATCGCGGCGCTCGAGGGCCCGCAGGATTGCGTGACCGGCATCGTCGACCGCTACCAGAAGCGCCGTGACGTGCTCGTCAAGGGCCTGCACGAGGCGGGGTGGGACGTCGACGTGCCGAAGGCGTCGATGTACGTGTGGGCCAAGATCCCCGAGCCCTACGCGAAGTTGGGCTCGCTCGAATTCGCCAAGCACGTGCTCGCGAAGGCCAAGGTGTCGGTTTCGCCGGGCATCGGCTTCGGCGAATATGGCGACGGCCACGTGCGCTTCGCGATGATCGAGAACGAGGCGCGCACGCGCCAGGCGATTCGCGGCATCAAGCAGATGTTCCGTGAGGACGGGGTGCAATGAATCGCACCCCGTCTCGGCGATCGCTAACTCGCGCGCAGCGTGGGTTAAGCGAGCGTTTGCGAGCGGCGATCGCTCAGATGGCCTGATGTGAAGCCGCTCAACGTCGGCCTGATCGGCTTCGGGACCGTCGGCCGAGGGACGTGGGACGTCCTGCGCCGCAACGAGGAAGAGATCGTGCGCCGGGCGGGACGACCGATCCGCATCACGTGGATCGGCACCCGGACGCTCGACCGCGCGCGCGCGGGAACGCGCGGCATCACCGGCGTGCAGTTCACCGACGACCCTCATCACGTCGCGCGCCAGCCCGACGTCGACATCGTTTGCGAGCTGATCGGCGGCATCGAGCCCGCGCGCTCGCTGATGCTGGAGGCGATCGCGCACGGCAAGCACGTCGTCACCGCGAACAAGGCGCTGCTCGCCCAGTACGGCAACGAGATTTTCGCCGCTGCGCACGCCAAGGGTGTCATGGTCGCGTTCGAAGGGGCCGTGGCAGGCGGCGTGCCGATCATCAAGGCGCTGCGCGAAGGGCTCACGGCGAACCGCATCGAATGGATTGCCGGCATCATCAACGGCACGTCGAACTTCATTCTCTCGACGATGCGCGACACCGGCGCGTCGTTCAGCGACGTGCTGAAGGAGGCGCAGGCGCGCGGATATGCCGAGGCCGATCCGACGTTCGACGTCGACGGCATCGACTCCGCGCACAAGCTCACGATCATGTCGGCGATCGCGTTCGGCGTGCCGATGCAGTTCGACAAGGCCTACGCCGAGGGCATCTCGATGCTCACGCGGGAGGACCTCCGATATGCGGAGCAGCTCGGCTACCGGATCAAGCTGCTCGGCATCACGCGGCGCGCAGCGCGTGGCATCGAGCTGCGCGTGCATCCGACGCTGATCCCCGCGAAGCGCCTGATCGCGAACGTCGAGGGCGCGATGAACGCCGTTCTCGTCAAGGGCGACGCCGTCGGCGCGACGCTGTACTACGGCGCGGGCGCCGGGGCCGAGCCGACGGCAAGCGCCGTCATCGCCGATCTCGTCGACGTCACGCGGATGCACACGGCCGACCCAGAGCATCGCGTGCCGCATCTCGCGTTCCAGCCCGACCAGCTCACCGACGTGCCGTTCCTGCCGATCGGCGACGTCGAGACCAGCTACTACCTGCGCATGCGCGTGCTGGACCAGCCGGGCGTGCTCGCAGACATCACGCGCATCCTCGCCGACCGCGAGATCTCGATCGACGCGATGATCCAGAAGGAGCCGACCGAGGGCGAGGACCAGACCGACATCATCCTGCTCACGCACAAGTCGATCGAGCATCGCGTCACCGACGCGATCGAGCGCATCGAGTCGTTGCCCACGGTGCGCGGCAAGGTCGTCCGCATCCGGCTCGAGGACCTCGGGTGATGCGCACGACGCGGATGCGCCCGACGCGAGAGCGGTGATGGACTACGTCAGCACGCGCGGCGCGTGGCGCGACGCGCCGCAACCGTTTCGCGCGATCCTGCTCGAGGGCCTGGCGCCCGATGGCGGCCTGGCGGTTCCGGCGCGATATCCGCGGTTCGACGCGGCGGCGCTCGCGAGCCTGCGCCGGCTTTCCTATCCGGACCTCGCGTTCGCGATTCTTTCCCCATTCATCACCGACATTCCGTCCGACGATCTGCGCGACATCGTCGGGCGCACTTACACGGCGGGAATTTTCGGCAGCGCCGAGATCACGCCGCTTGCGACGCTCGAGCCCGATCTCCATTTGCTGCACTTGTCGAACGGCCCGACGCTGGCATTCAAGGACGTAGCACTGCAGCTGCTCGGCAACCTGTTCGAGTACGTGCTGCGCGACGGCGGCGGAACGCTCAACATCCTCGGTGCGACGTCCGGCGACACCGGCAGCGCAGCCGAATACGCGATGCGCGGCAAGCGCCGCATCGCCGTTTTCATGCTCTCGCCGCGCGGCCGGATGAGCGCGTTCCAGCAGGCGCAGATGTACGCGCTCGACGACCCGAACATCCACAACCTGGCGATCGAGGGCACGTTCGACGAATGCCAGGACATCGTCAAGGCGATCGCGGGCGACCTGGAGTTCAAGCGCACGCACGCCCTCGGCGCGGTGAACTCGATCAACTGGGCACGAATCGCCGCGCAGGTGGTCTACTACTTCAAGGGCTACTTCGCCGCGACTACGAGCGATTCGCAGCGCGCCGCGTTTGCCGTCCCGTCAGGCAACTTCGGCAACGTGCTGGCCGGTCACGTTGCGCGGACGATGGGACTGCCGATCGCGCGGCTGATCGTCGCTACGAACGAGAACGACGTGCTCGACGAGTTCTTCCGCACCGGACGCTATCGGCCGCGCGCCGCGGCCGAGACGCATGCCACTTCGTCGCCGTCGATGGACATTTCGCGGGCGTCGAATTTCGAGCGCTTCATGTTCGAAATGGCCGGCCGCGATCCCGCGGAGCTGCGCGATCTCTGGGCGCGCCTCGAGCGCGATCGCGCGTTCGACATCGCCCGCACGCCGCTCGCCGATCGGGTTGCGCAATCCGGATTTGTGTCGGGCCACAGCACGCATGCCGATCGCCTGGCGACGATTCGGGATGTTTACCGCAGATTCGGCGTGCTGATCGACCCGCACACGGCCGACGGCGTCAAGGTGGGCCGCGAGCATCGGGAGGGCGGGGTGCCGCTTGTATGCCTCGAAACCGCGTTGCCCGCGAAATTCGCGGCGACGATTCGCGAGGCGGTCGGATTGGAGCCGCCGCGACCGCCGGCGTACGCCGATATCGAGGCGAGGCCGCAGCACTGTACCGTGCTGCCGGCGGACGCCGCGCGCGTCAAGACCTTCATCGCGGCGCGCGCCGGCGCGCCGGGCTGAACCGGGTCGCGCGGCCCCGTGCGCTCCACCCTCCACGCGCTGGGCCGCAATCTTGCAGCGGGCCTGCGCCTTGCGCTGTTCATGCCCGTCGAGCGCGCCTCGTTTCGCATCTCCGCGGCGCAGCTCATCCTGGTCGTCATTCTGTCGGCTGCCATCGATGTCGACGCCGACTGGGTGCGCGTGACCGGCGAAGCGCGCTTTTCGATCCTGGGATTGCACGGCGAAATCTTCGCGCTCGGACTGCTCGCGCTGACGAGCGCGTTGATCGCGATCCTGCGCCGCGACGCCGAGGTGTATCTCGCGCTTCCGATCGTCGTGCTTGCGTCGTTTCCGCTGATCCAGATCGCGCACGTGCTTCCGGATTTGCCGCAGGCGCATCAGGCCGTGACCACGCAGACGAAGGCGTTCTTCGAATACGCGATCCTCGCGTGGATGCTGGCGGTCGCGGTGCGGGCCGTGTACGTGTGCGTCGATCCGGGTCGTCCGCGCCGCCGGCTCTGGGCGGCCGCCGGCGGATTGCTGCTGATCGCCCCGTTCTGGTTCGCGCCGCTGCTCGGTCCGCTCGAGCCGTGGTGGCGCGAGTTCGATGCGACGCCGACGGGAGCCGATGCTGTCAGCCCGGCGTCGGAAGCCGTGCTCGCCGCGCAGGAATTCATGATGGATCGCGCGCTCGACGGGCTCGACGACGAGCGCTCGGGAACCGTCGACCTCTACTTCGTTGGGTTCGCGCCCGATTCTCGTCGCCCCGGCTTCGCGGCCGACGTCGATACCGCGCAGCGAACGATGGACGAGCGGTGGAACACCAGCGGCCGCTCGGTCGTGCTGGTGAACAGTCCGCTGACGGTTGCCGAGCGGCCGTTCGCCAGCATCACGCACCTGCGCCAGGTGCTGCTCGAAATCGGCGACATCATCGATCCCGACGAGGACGTCGTGATGCTTTACCTGACCGGCTCGTCCACGGCGGGGCACGCGCTCGCCGCGGTGAATCCGCCGCTCGAGCTCGCTGCGCTCTCTCCGCAGGGCTTGCGCCAGCTCCTCGACGCGGCCGGCATTCGCTGGAGCATCATCGTCGTGTCGACGTGCGAGGCGGGCACATGGGTCGACGCGTTGCAGGACGACGAGACCGCCGTCATCGCGTCGTCGAGTGCGGATGTCAAAGGCAGCGATTGCGCGGGCGGGATTCGTCCCTCGGCATTCGGGGACGTGTTCTTCGGCAGCGCGATGCGCCAAAGCGACGACCTCGAGCATGCGGTCGAGTTGGCACGCAAGCAGCTCGCGGAGCGCAAGGCGCCGCGACCGGTCATGTCGATCGGCGCGTCGATTGCCGATCGTCTGAAGAGCCTGCGCAGCAAGGGATCGGGGAAGGTGGTGGCGTCGCTTCCGGGAACCCACGTAAAGGAATAACTGCCATGTCGAACATGCTGGCGGTCTTAGCGAAGTTGCGCGGAGCTCCAGGAAAGGGCGACGCGCTTGCGGCGCTGCTCGCCGAGCAGGTCGCTACCGTGCGCAGCACCGAGCCGGGCTGTATTGCCTACACGGCGCATCGGTCGACGAGCGATCCCGACCTTTTCTTGTTCTACGAGGTGTACGAGGACGACGCGGCGTTCGAACTGCATCGCCGCTCGCCGCATCTCGCTGCGTATCGCGAGCGCCGCGAAGCCGAAGGACTGATCGCAGGACCCGCCGAGGTCGAGACATTCCGGATGATCGCGGGGATGACCGAGGGTTGGCCTTCCGGACATGATGGATCTGCGTTTAGCTGCTTTGACCCGACCCGAGCAGAATTGATATAATGACGATCCTCTATCGCGGGGTGGAGCAGTCTGGCAGCTCGTCGGGCTCATAACCCGAAGGTCGCAGGTTCAAATCCTGCCCCCGCAACCAAACCCAGAGATTACGCGCCTCCTGCCGCAAGCAACACGGCTTCGGGGCGCGTTTCCATTTCCGCGAACACCCCTTGATCGGTCGCACGCACTGTGACCGTGCCGAGCACCGTGGTGAGCGCCGTGCGAGCGCGCTCGACGTCCTGGGCGAGGGCCTCGGTAATCCGCAGCAGCATGGAGCGGTAGATCTCCAGCACGACGTCAACGTTGGGTAGGCCTTCCGCGCCCGCTCGGCGCTGCAGGCTCCTGAGCTCGGCCTCGGCCGTCACCAGGCGCTCGCGTAGAGCATCGGATAATCCAAGCTGGGCGATGGCTTCCGTGAGATTGCGAATTTCTCGCTGTAGGGCGCGTTTGCGGCTATCAACCGCCGAAGTATCGTCCTGCGCCGCTTTCAACGCGCTGGCGATGATCTCGCGCGGAATTGCCCGCAGCGAGCGAGCCGCGGAGCGCCGCGAGTAGCTGCGCATCGGTTCCGCGTCGGGGTGCATAGATGCCCTGGCACACCGCCACACCCCGGTCTTTTCGGGCCGCGCAGCCGTATTGATGAGCACTGACTGCAATCATCGCGCCGCCACAATACCCGCACCGCAGCAATCCCCCGAACAGCGTACGCGGATGGCCGCCCGTTGTGCGACGCTTACCGCGCCTCTCGCCGAATCGATCCCGCACGCGTTGCCACGCGTCGTCATCCACGACTCGCAGCTCCAGCTGCTCGGCGACGAGCCACTCCGATTGTAGCCGCAGCATGCGCTCACGTTTGCCTGTGTCCGGATGTTTGATCCATTGCGAGCGGTTCCATACGACGCGGCCAATGTAGAGTTCATTATTGAGCACGCCAGCGCCCTTGTCAGGCGAGCCGTACAGCGCAGACACGCTCCACGTTCCGCCACGAGGGCCACCGATGCCGCGCGCATTGAGGTCCGCCGCGATGCGCTGACACGATTCGCCGGCACCGTAGCGATTGAAGATCTCACGCACAATCGTCGCCTGCTCGGGCACGATGACTAAGCGCCGATCATTGCCGTCCTGCTCGCTCGTGTAGCCGTATGAAAGTCCGGCAACGTGTCGGCCGCGTGCAGCCTTTGCCGCAAGCGTGCGATGCACCTGTGCGCGCAGATCATCGATGTACAGCTCGTTCACGAGCCCGCGTGCGACGCGCATGACCTTGCGCCCAGCTGCCGTGGAATCGTAGGCATCGGACACCCCGACGATGCGAACAGATCGGTGCTCGATACGCTTGACGGCACGGTCCTGCTCGCCGACATCCCGTGACAAGCGCGAAAGCGATTCGACGAGCACGATCTCGACACGTCCGGCCAGTACGTCCGCGAGCAATGCCTTGCCGCCTGGCCGTAGGTCGACTGGAGTGGATCCGCTTATCGCATGGTCGACGTCGACCGTGACGACCTCGACCCCGAGCGCAGCGGCACGACTGCGGCACAGCCGCTCTTGGGCTTCGATGCTGGTTCGTTCTGGCGGTCAGTCGAGAAGCGGGCGTAGATGGCTGCGCGCATGTAGAGCGATCTTTTATCGATAATTCGCTCGAGTCAATCCGGCGATCTTCGATCGCGGCGTGCATCGCAAGAGTAGCCAGGAGCTCAACGAGCGGGCGGACGTCCCACATCATGCAGGGAACTCGATACGGGCGCTCAGGTACGTGACGTCGAGTTCAGTTGGCGCGCACATGATCGGAGTATCCGAATTCGTCAGCGGTCAGAAAACCTGCTCCAGCGCGCTGCAGCGTACTTAGTCGTAGACGACGACAGAGCCATTGGCCTCGCCGCGGTAAAACGCGGCTACCTTGACCAGTCCACAAAGCGATTGCAACACGCTGGAGTGCGCCACAGTACGCCCCAGCAGGTTGGCGTCACTTGAGCGCACGGCCAATACTTGTTGCTGTATGCGTCGCACTGCAGCGACCGCTTTCGGAGAAAGCATGGCCAAGGATTTCTATACCGTCGGCGAGATCGCCGAACTGCTGCGCGTTCAACCGGGCACGGTTCGCAATCGCTTATCGCGTGGGGATGGCTGCCTGCCACCGTCGACGCTGATCGGCCGTCGCCGACTGTTTCCGCTGGGTGAGTACGAGACGTGGAAGCAGCATCTCCTGCGTCGGTCGCGTTAAGCCACTGGTTGTATCCATGAGTCTCAAAGTGATGACTTGGGCTTGGTCGATTAGCTTGCCGCCGACGCCCAAGCTCGTCCTCATGGCGCTGGCCGACGAAGCTGATGATCGGGGGTTTTGCTTCCCAAGCATTCGTCACGTGGCGAGTAAGTGCAGCATGACCCCGCGCAGCGTGCAGCGCCTGATTCGCCGCCTTGCTCAGGATCGACTCGTCGTGATTGAGCGACGGTTCAGGAAGGATCGAGCGCGAACCAGTAACGGCTACCGGCTAGCCGTCGACTACCCCCGACAAATTGTCAGGGGGCCCATGACAACGCAGTCACCGGGGGGACCATTGACAGGGGGAGGGCGACACCGCGGTCAGGGGGGTGGTGACAGTGGTGTCGGGGTAACCACCACTTACCCGTCTATTTACCCAAACCCACCACTACCCGAGCCCGCGCACCCGGCGAACGCCTGTGGTGGAGTTGGTTGTGGTGGTGCAAGCGATGGTCTTTGCTTTCCGAGAGCGCTCTCGGACGCACAGCGACAGGCGCTCGCCAGACACACCGGAAGCTTGCACCCAGAAATTGCGCAGCAGATCCTGGACGAGTTGGCCGGACGGATGGGCAGCGCACAGGTGCGCAACCCGGTCCGCTACTGTGCGGCTTTGGTTCGTCGCCTCAACGCAGGTACGTTTGAGCCGGAGCTAGGGCGCGAGGTCGCCGAACGCCGTCGTGCTGAGTGCGAACGAATGAGGCGACGTGAACATTCGCTAGAGTTGCTCGCAGCCGAACCTGGCGCAACACTGCCGCGGGCCATGCGAATGACCCTGCAACGCATACGGACCAGCGCCGAGGCGCGGCGAGAGGCGAATGCGCGGAAGAGCGCGCCGAGCACGGACGGTCCAAACAAATCCAGCGGGTAGGAAACAGCGATCCACTCGCTACGATGGACTCCTGCGGATTAATTTTCGATCTGTTCTTATGCTGCACCGTGCCTGGGTTTAGACGGGGAGACGTGGAAGCAGGCACTCGATTTGGTGCCGGCAATCGACGAGCTTGGCCATCAGGAGACACCAAAAAGGGCGGCAAAATCGAGAGCAAGATAGAAAGGAGCGGCACGTCGCGCGCGTAAGGCTTTGTCTGTACATGGGAAACGACGGCACGCAGTTCCAAACTCGCGTGCCGCCAAATCGCGGGAAGCCGTAGCAGTGCTCGCGTACAGCCGTGCTGCTTACGCCTGACTACCATGGAGCCAGACTGGGTACGATCAAAACACGAGCGCAATGAGGGCTACTTTCGGCGCGCCGGAGGCGTTCGGGGACTGAGTAAGCCGAACCTCCGCTATCGAAGATTGTGATTGACCGGAACGGGTTGATAAGGGTTCGGGCATGAGTCGGGCTAGCGACCGACTTGTCGTCGGGCGCACACCGAACCGAATGGGTGGGTTACCTGGTCAGTGCAGCCAGGACTTGATCGACGCGCTCATCGCTGTCGCCGAAATGCCGTACTTGTCGTGCAACGTCGGAAGTGCCCCCGCATCGAGGAACGCATCGGGCAGGGCGATCTGCCGGAACGCCGGTGCGACCCCCGCACGCAAGAGAGTTCCCGCAATAGCTTCACCAAGACCACCCACCATCGAATGGTTCTCGGCGACGATGAACAGCCGCCCGCTACGCGATGCTTCGCGGACGATCGCCTCCTCGTCGAGCGGCTTGATGGTCGGAACGTGAAGCACACCCACGTCCAGGCCGTCCGCGCGCAGCGCTTCGGCGACTTCCAGCGACCGCATCGTCATGAAGCCGCTTGAAACGATGATCGCTTCGCGGCCATCGCGGAGCAGCTTGGCCTTTCCCAACTCGAACTTGTAGCCGTATTCGTCGAGCACCAGCGGGACCTGGCCGCGAAGGAGGCGCATGTACACCGGGCCGTAATGCGCGGCAATCGCCGGCACCGCCTGCTCGATCTCCAGCGCATCGCACGGGTCGACGATCGTGAGATTTGGTACGCCGCGGAAGATCGCGATGTCCTCGGTAGCCTGATGACTCGGTCCGTATCCCGTGGTCAAGCCGGGCAACGCACAGACGATCTTGACGTTGAGGTTCTCTTCCGCGATCACCTGGTGCACGAAGTCGTAGGCCCGGCGGGAGGCGAACACGGCGTACGTGGTTGCAAATGGTATGAAGCCTTCCTTGGCCATTCCACCGGCCGCTCCCATCAGCAGCTGCTCGGCCATTCCCATCTGGAAGAATCGGTCGGGATAGGCCTTGGCGAAGATATGCAGGTCGGTGTACTTGGCGAGGTCCGCGCTCATCCCGACCACGTCAGGTCGAATGTCGGCGAGCTCCACGAGCGCATGACCAAAGGGAGCAGGCCTGGTGCGCTGGCCTTCCGCCGCGATGGAAGCGATCATCGCGGACGTGGCAAGACGCGGCTTGGTGATAACGGTGCTCATGGTTTCAGCCTCTCTGGGTGGCGTCCAAGATGTCGATCGCCTGCTGCCACTCGGCCGGCGAGACTTGCATGAAGTGGTTCTTCTCGCGTGCCTCGAGAAACGGCACGCCCTTGCCCATCTTGGTATCGAACAGAATGACGCGAGGTTGCGACGTCGGATGCCCGCGCGCGATGTCGAACGCCTCGATGACCGCGGCGAGTTCGTTGCCATTTACGCGCTGCACGTGCCATCCGAATGACTCCCACTTGTCGACGAGCGGCTCGAAGGCGAGCACCTTGGTCGACTGGCCGTCCGCCTGCTGGTTGTTGATGTCGACCAAGCAAATCAGGTTTGAAAGACCGAAGTGGCTCGCTGAAAGCGCGGCTTCCCAGGTCGACCCTTCGTCGAGCTCGCCATCCGACATGCAGTTGTAGACGAACGCCGGATTCTTCTTCTGGCGCAGACCCAGCGCCATGCCGACTGCGATGATCAGCCCTTGACCGAGCGAGCCGCCCGACATCTCCATGCCCGGCGTGTATGTCGCCATCCCAGACATGGGAAGGCGGCTGTCATCTGCTCCGTACGTCTCGAGCTCGCTCTCGGGAATGACGCCCGCTTCGATCAGAGCGGCGTAGAAGGCGATTGCGTAGTGGCCGTGCGAGAGCAGGAAGCGGTCACGGCCTTCCCATTTCGGATCGTCTGGCCGGTAGTTCAGTGCGTGCCCGTACGCGACGGCGAGGATGTCGGACATGCCGAGGGCTTGACCGATATAACCTTGGCCTTGAACCTCGCCCATGCGCAAGGCGTAGCGACGGATGCGGTACGCGCGTTGTGCAAGCGCGGCCTGTTGGTTCGTGCGTTCAGCTACTTCGTTCATGATGGTCTCGCTTCAGTGGATCAGCATTCCGCCGTTGACATCGAGCGTCACGCCGGTGAGGTAAGCCGCCATGTCGCTCGCGAGAAACAGGCAGCAGTTCGCGACGTCGACGGCCGCGCCGAGGCGATTCAACGGAATCCCCTTCAGGATGTCGGCACGCATCTCCGGCGTGAGCTTGCCGCCCGTGATGTCGGTTTCGATCAGTCCCGGCGTCACCGAATTGACGCGGATGTTGTCGGGGCCGAGCTCGCGCGCCATCGCTTTGCCAAGGCCCAGGACGCCGGCCTTTGCCGCGGAGTAGTGGGGTCCACCGAAGATGCCGCCGCCGCGCTGCGCGGAAACGGAGGACAGGCACACGATGGAGCCGCGCTTACGCTCGCGCATCACCGGAACCACCGCTTGGCTCATGTAAAGCGTCCCGCGCAGCGACACGTCGGTCACAGCGTCGTAATTCTCGGGTTGGATGTCCATCAAGCGTACCGGCTGAGTGATGCCCGCGTTGTTCACCAGCACATCGATCGTGCCGAAGTGCTTGACCACCTCGCTGGCTGCCCGATCGCAGTCGGCCTTACGGGTTACGTTGCACGCCAACCCCATGTGGCCCGCGCCGAGATCTTTGGCCGCAGCAGCAGCGGCCGCGGCGTCCAAATCGAGGATGGCGACTTTCGCGCCGTGCTCCGCGAACAGCCGCGCGGTTGCCTTGCCGATCCCGCGCGGTGATGCTCCCCCCGTGATGACCGCGACCTTGTCCTTGAGCAGCATTGCGTTGACCCCTCATTCGAGTTGAACGAAAGTGGGGTGATGTTGCTTTCTGCTCGCTCTGAAGGCAACATTGCCGGCCTCAAGCCGTGCTGAATTTTTTCAGGTTGGGTCGCAGCAATGCATCTGCCGCCCCTCAAGGGAATCGTCGCGTTCGAAGTGGTCGCCCGCCTGGGGAGTGTCAACGAGGCGGCCGACGAGCTAAACGTGACCGCCTCTGCCGTCAGCCATCAGATCGCCAATCTCGAGGGTTTCGTCGGTCGCCGGCTGGTTCCGCGGAGCGCGGACCCCAGAAGGTTCGCGATCCAGCCGGGGGTCGCCGCCGCGAAGAGAACATTGGAATTCAGCTGCGCATTGATGAGCGTCTCGTCGCGCGCGCCTATGGATCGGAAGAGCGTCGGCCCGCCGGCCCACGCGCCGACCGTGAACACCGCGCCAATACCACGACGATGACCACTGCGTGCAACACGAGCGCTTGGGCGTCTGCGCGGCGCCGGCGCCGAGCGCACGCGCGACCGCCGAAGATACGCCGCCGCCAATCCCGCCGTTCGACATCATCGTCATCAGCATGAAGAAAGGAAAGACGAGGGCGACGGCGGCGATGACGCCGGTGCCGAGGGAGCTCACGAAATACGTCTCCGCGACACCGACGAACGTTTGCAGCGCAAGCACGGCGAGAACGGCCAGGCGAGTTCGACAAGCGTGTGCGCTATCGGCCCTTCGAGCAGCGCGACACGAGTCACGAGTGCGCTCCCAGCAGCCAGCGATTAACTTCCAGCGCAATGCGACGCGGCAGTAGCTCGTTGCAAAGTGGGGTGTGGCCCGCCCCGGCGCGCTTCCTCATCCAGGTGCTTCTCCTGAGGAGGCGGGACGGCGGAGCACGATGAGATTGCCGACGAACACCTGCACCGGCTCACCGTTCTGATTCAACGTCGTCGTTCTCACCTTGATTACGCCCTGATCGGGCCGAGACTTCGAAGGACGCACGTCGAGTACCTCGCTTTCGACGTGCAGTTGGTCTCCCGGCCGAACCGGGCGCGGCCAGCGCATTTCGTCGAACCCGGCACCGATGATGCCACCTGCAGGCTTGAGCTCGCTGTCGACCAGGAGGCGCATCGTCATTGCCGCCGTGTGCCAGCCGCTCGCCGCCAGTCCCTTGAAGAACGTTTCGCGCGCTCCGTCTTCGTCCAGATGGAACGGCTGCGGATCGAATTCAGCGCCAAAGGATTGGATGCGCGTAGCTTCGACAGAGAGCTGCCCCGAGCCAAACTTCTGCCCGGGTTCAAAGTCGTCGAGATATCGGATCATGCGAGCCTCTTCCGCGTTGACTGGCGCCGAGAGTCGGGAGCGGCCTCCGGCTTTTCGAGGTTGCACGTAACGATTTCGCTAAGCAGGCCGCGCAGATCCGCCGCGCGCCTGGGGTCGAACCTTTCCTCGAATTCCTTCTGCGCCTCGACCCAAAGTTTCGCCGCGCGCCGCAGGCGCTCGGCACCGGCTTTGGTCACCGCGAGTTCCTTGCTGCGCCGATCGAGAATGCCATCCCTGATGGCGATCAGACCGTCGCGCTCCAGCGGCAGCATGGTGCGGCCAAGCGTGGTGCGGTCCATGACCAGCTCGCGGGCGAGGGCATTGATCGTCATCGGTCCCAGCCCCTGCAGCTTCGCCAAGATCGAAAACTGTGTCGTGCGCAGCCCTGTCGACGCCAAGTACTGGTCGTAGAACTGAGTGACGTGACGGGCTGCCTGGCGCAGTGCCAGGCAATTGCATTCCTGCCAGCGGGCCGAGCTTTCGGAGGGCATCAGAAGGTTGCTCTTGACAATAGGCGTATACGCGCTCATATTACGCGCATATACGCTCATGTCAAGCCCCGTCGATTGAAATAGACCTGCGCGAGCGCCAGACCCCGATTCAAACCTCGTCAATTGGACACACCACCGCAACTGAAAGGCACCGCCATGAAGATCGGACTAAGGAACATCACGAAGAGCAAGATAGCGCTCGTTACAGGCGCCTCATCAGGGATCGGCGCAGCCACGGCAGAGCGGCTCGCGAGGGCTGGCTTCAAGGTCTACGGCACGAGTAGACGAGCAGCGCAAGAGGGCCAGCGATCGTTTGCGATGCTGCCTCTCGACGTGACCAGCGATGAATCAGTCGAAACCACCGTCACGGAAGTGTTGCGGTTGGAAGGCCGCATCGACCTGCTCCTGAACAACGCCGGCTTCGGTGTCGCTCCCGCCGGAGCGGAAGAGAGCTCCCTCGAACAGGCGCGGGCCATCTTCGATACGAACTTCTTCGGCATCGTTCGGATGACGCGTGCCGTCGTGCCGCACATGCGGCATCAAGGGGATGGTCGCATCATCAATGTCGGCTCCGTGCTGGGTTTTTTGCCTGCGCCTTACATGGCGCTGTATGCGGCGACCAAGCACGCGATCGAAGGCTATTCGGAGTCGCTCGACCATGAACTGCGCACGAGGGGCATCCGGGTCTCGGTCATCGAGCCTGCCTATACAAGGACACAGTTCGACGCCAACTTCGTGCAGCCTGACTCAAAGCTCGACGAGTATCGCGAGGTTCGTGCTGCCCTGACCAAAAGGCTGAAGGAAGTGATCGAGGGCGCAGACGAGCCCGGCGTCGTGGCCGATGTCGTGCTGAAGGCTGCGCTCGCGGCGCGGCCGAAACTTCGATATGCGGCCGGTGGGCTCGCGAATCGCCTGCGGATGCTGCGCCGTTTCGCGCCCGCTAGTCTGGTGGACGCCGGGGTTCGAAAGGACCTGCAGCTAGACGCACAGGCGGCGTTCCAATGAAGGCACTCCTCGTCGATAGCTACGAAAATTGGACGCCGGACACACATGTGCGGCAGCGCTGCAGTGTTCCGCTTATTGCGCTCATCGGGCTGTTGCCCTTCGTGTTGGCGGCATGCACCGACGCCACGTCTTCAACTGACCCACGGACGCAGCCTCCGCTGGTACGCGTCGAGGCTATCAAGAACTCCGTGGGCTCAGAGCGTTCCTTCACCGGAATCGTCGCGGCCCGGGTGCAGAGCGACCTCGGGTTCAGAGTCTCCGGGAAGGTTCTGGACCGCTTGGTCGACAGCGGCCAAAACGTCAGGCGCGGCCAACCGCTCATGCGCATCGATCCCAAGGATCTGGGGCTCGCGCTGCAGGCACAGGAGCAGGCTGTTACCGCCGCTCAGGCACGCGTGCGCCAGACCTCGCAAGAAGAATCGCGATACCAGGCCCTCGTCGCCTCGGGTGCGGTTTCGAAATCGGCCTACGAGAAGATCAAGGCGGACGCCGAGTCGGCAAGAGCGGAGCTCAATGCAGCCCAAGCCCAAGCGGCCGTTGCCCGCAACCAGACGAGCTATGCGGTCCTGTTGGCCGACGCGGACGGCGTGGTGGTCGAAACCTTGGCGGAGCCGGGACAGGTCGTTGCTGCCGGCCAAGTCGTCGTGCGCGTGGCCCATGCTGGACCTCGCGAAGCCGTCATCGAGCTTCCCGAAACCTTGCGCCCGGCAATCGGATCGACTGGCCGCGCAACTTTGTACGGAAGCGGCCTCACAGGATCCGCGCAACTTCGCCAGTTATCGGACGCGGCAAACCGTCAGACTCGAACGTTCGAGGCCCGCTACGTGCTCTCGGGCCGTCTCACCGACGCGCCGCTCGGTTCGACCATTTCCATCCAGCTCTCGGACGGCCAACTCGACCCCGCGCTGCAGGTGCCGATCGGGGCCATCTTCGATTCGGGTAAGGGTGCGGGCGTATGGCTGGTCGAAGGCGAACCGCCTCGGGTCACGTGGCGTGGCGTGCAAATCGTCCGCCTCGGCGATGAAGCGGCGTCGGTCGTCGGCAAACTGAAGGCGGGTTATCGCGTGGTTGCGCTCGGTGCGCATCTGCTGCACGAAGGCGAGCGCGTGCGACTGGGCGGCGAGGCCACGGCAGAGGCGGCCGCCAAAGGGGGGCCAGCGTCATGAGCGCAGGGCCGTTCCAAGCGCGACACGCCCCGACGCGAAGCGCGGAGGGTAGTCCAATGACCGGCTTCAACCTCTCAGCGCTCGCGGTACGGGAGCGCTCGGTCACCTTGTTCCTGCTCATTGCGATTTCCATCGCCGGCGTCGTTGCCTTCCTGACGCTGGGTCGCGCGGAAGACCCGGCGTTCACGATCAAACAGATGACCGTCGTCACGGCCTGGCCGGGCGCTACGGCAAAGGAGATGGAGGAGTTGGTGGCCGAGAAGTTGGAGAAGCGGATGCAGGAACTCCGCTGGTATGACCGAACCGAGACCTTCACGCGCCCTGGCCTGGCGTTCACCACGGTGGTCCTGCGAGACAGTACGCCGCCCGCCGACGTTCCCGAAGAGTTCTATCAGGCGCGCAAGAAACTTGGCGACGAGGCTCCTCACCTGCCGGGTGGCGTGATCGGTCCAGTCGTGAACGACGAATATTCCGACGTGACGTTTGCTCTGTACGCGCTGAAGGCAAAGGGCGAGCCTCATCGAAATCTCGTCCGCGAGGCGGAGGTCTTGCGCCAACGACTGCTTCACGTGGCTGGCGTCAAGAAAGTAAACATCATCGGTGAGCAGGCGGAAAGGATATTCGTCGAGTTTTCCTATGACCGCCTTGCCACGTTGGGCGTGTCCCCACGGGACATCTTCGCTGCGCTCAACAGCCGAAACGTCCTGACGGCTGGCGGATCAATCGAAGCCAAGGGGCCGCAAATCTTCATGAGGCTTGACGGTGCCTTCGATGATCTGACCGGCATTCGCAACACGCCAATTGTTACGCAGGGGCGGACCCTCAAACTCTCCGACATTGCCGATGTGAAGCGCGGCTACGAAGACCCGGCGACGTTCCTCATCCGCAACAACGGTGAGCCGACATTGCTCATTGGCGTCGTCATGCGTGAGGGCTGGAATGGCCTCGACCTCGGTAAGGCGTTGCGAAAAGAAGCGGCGGCGATCAATGCGGAAATGCCGCTCGGGATGACGCTGTCCCAGGTCACCGATCAGTCCGTCAATATTCGCAACGCGGTGGACGAGTTCATGGTCAAGTTCTTTGTCGCCCTTGGCGTGGTGATGCTCGTAAGCTTTCTCAGCATGGGATGGCGCGTCGGCATGGTTGTCGCGGCGGCGGTTCCTCTGACGTTAGCCGCCGTATTCATCGTCATGGCGGCCACCGGCAAGAACTTCGACCGGATCACTCTCGGGTCCTTGATATTGGCGCTGGGGCTGTTGGTCGACGACGCGATCATCGCCATCGAAACGATGGTGGTGAAGATGGAGGAGGGCTACGACCGCATCGGCGCAGCGGCCTATGCGTGGAGCCATACGGCCGCGCCCATGCTCGCCGGTACTCTCGTGACCGCGATCGGCTTCATGCCGAACGGTTTTGCCCAGTCGACTGCCGGCGAGTACACCAGCAACATGTTCTGGATCGTTGGCCTGGCGCTGATCGCATCGTGGGTGGTTGCCGTCGTGTTCACGCCCTACCTGGGAGTGAAGCTGCTCCCGGACATCAAGAAGCGCGAGGGTGGGCACGAGGCGATCTATGACACGCCGCGGTACAACCGCTTTCGTGAGCTTCTCGGTCTTGTGATTCGCCATAAATGGCTGGTGGCGGGATGCGTCGTCGGCGCATTGGTCGTCGCAGTGCTGGGCATGGGCGCGGTGAAGAAGCAGTTCTTTCCGACTTCCGATCGACCGGAAGTGCTGGTCGAAGTGCAAATGCCATATGGCACTTCCATCGAGCAGACGAGCGTCGCCACCGCCAAAGTCGAAACGTGGCTGGCCAAGCAACCGGAAGCCAAGGTCGTTACTGCGTACATCGGCCAGGGGGCACCGCGCTTCTTCCTTGCTATGTCGCCGGAGTTGCCCGATCCCTCGTTCGCGAAGATCGTCGTATTGACGCCAGGCGAAGAGGCACGCGAGGCGCTCAAGTCGAGGTTGCGAGAGGCGGTGGCCGACGGCTTGGCGCCCGAGGCGCGCGTGCGGGTTACGCAGATAGTGTTCGGCCCGCCCTCGCCCTTCCCCGTGGCTTTCCGTGCGATGGGACCCAACCTCGACAAGCTTCGCGAAATCGCAGGGCATGTGCGTGTCGTGATGCAAGCCAGTCCGCAGATGAGAACGGTCAATGCCGATTGGGGCGAGCGCGTGCCCACGCTTCATTTTTCGATCGACCAGGACAGGCTGCAAAGTATCGGCTTGACTTCAAGCGATGTGGCCCAACAGCTTCAGTTCCTGTTGAGCGGCATCCCGATCACGGATGTGCGCGAAGACATCCGCTCGGTACAGATCACTGCGCGCTCGGCAGGAAACGCGCGGCTTGATCCGAGCAAGATCACCGATTTCACTTTGGCCGGAGCGGCCGGTCAACGGATTCCACTGTCGCAGATCGGAGTGCTCGAAATTCGCATGGAAGACCCGATTCTGCGCCGCCGCGATCGCACGCCGACGATCACCGTGCGTGGAGACATTGCCGAGGGCTTGCAGCCGCCGGACGTGTCCACTGCGGTGCGGAAAGAACTCCAACCGGTCATCGCCAAACTGCCCTCAGGCTACCGCATCGAGGAGAGCGGTTCTATCGAGGAATCGGGCAAGGCAAATCGCGCGCTGGCGCCGCTGTTTCCCATCATGGTCGCGCTTACGCTCGTCATCATCATTCTTCAGGTCCGCTCGATCTCCCTGATGATGATGGTATTCGCGACCGCACCGCTGGGTCTCATCGGGGTCATTCCAACCCTGCTGTTGTTCCACCAGCCGTTCGGCATCAACGCGCTGGTCGGGCTCGTCGCACTTTCAGGGATACTCATGCGTAACACGCTCATCCTGATCGGACAGATACGAACGAACGAGAAAGACGGACTGGCGCCGTTTGATGCCGTGGTCGAAGCGACAATCCAGCGCTCTCGTCCGGTAATTCTCACCGCGCTCGCCGCGATGCTGGCGTTCATTCCTCTAACGCATTCGGTGTTTTGGGGAACCCTCGCATATACCTTGATCGGAGGAACGTTCGGCGGAACAGTGCTCACCCTCGTGTTTCTGCCGGCCTTGTATGCCATCTGGTTCAGGATCAAGCCGGTGGAGAAATGCCGGCAAGCCGTGCCAGCGCTTAGAACGGAGCCTGTCTCGCCCTAGTAAAACAATTTGTTTCTGTTCGGCGTTCTCAATGTCATGGCTTTTGCAACGGTGCGTTCGTAAGGAAGCAGCGACCTTACGAAGACCGTCCAAGAGTGGCCGATAGATGTCCGCTTCCCGACTTGTTGAATGACGGCTCTGGGTTGGGGAGCAGACGTTGCGAGTTAGACCACGAGTTCGATCCTCGAGTCTTCGTACGGCGTGAGGTGCAATGGCAGTGGCTCCGCGCTTTACCATCGAGCGGCACGCGTAGTTGGGTTCCAAATCGGCCCCCCGCAACCAGTCTTAGAAATATCGGCCCCGGCTGCACGAAGCAGTACGGGGCCGATGTCCATCTGCGCATACACTCTGTCGTCACGTTCTTCGACGACAATGTCACCGAGCTTCTTCGACGGTACGTCGCGCACGACCGGCGCGTCGGCGGCGACCGCCTGCTTGAGGCCCGCTGCCATTGCCTTGAGCGTGTGCGGATCGCATTGGCGACGTCCAGTGAGGGCGCTTCCGGCGACGCTCATCGTCCAATAGCACGCGGAGTCTCAGGCAAATGCGTTGCGCTGTCCGAACCAATACACTGAATGTCGCTTACCTGGAAAGCGGTCCGTCAGACGGACTGCCGGTGATTCTTCTCCATGGCTGGCCATCCGATGTGCACGACTGGGACGGAGTTGTTCCATCGCTCACCACTCATGGGTTCCGTATCTTGGTTCCCTGGTTGCGAGGATTCGGTCTGACAAGTTTCCTTGATCCATCGACTCCGCGCTCTGGACAGCAGGCAGCTCTCGGCGCCGATCTACGCGACTTCATGGACGCGCTCGGCATAGCGGCGGCGATACTCGTTGGCTACGACTGGGGTGGGCGCGCCGCCTGCGTGGTTTCCGCACTCTGGCCCGAGCGGGTAATTGGCCTCGTATCCATTACTGGGTACAACATCCAGAACATAGCGATCGCCAATCGCCCAGCGACCGCGGAGCAGGAGTGGCGCTACTGGTACCAATGGTATTTGCATACCGAGCGCGGCGTCGCGGGACTTACGCAGGATCGCCGCGCGATCGCCCGGCTGCTTTGGCGCCTGTGGTCGCCGAACTGGCAATTCACTGAAGCGACGTTCGATGCCACGGCTTCGAGCTTCGACAATCCCGATTTTGTCCCCGTTTCTATTCAATCCTATCGTCACCGCTATGGCAATTCTGCCGGCGACCCAATCCACGAAGGCCTGGAACGGAGGCTGATGAGCCAGCCTGCAATCGCCGTGGCGACGATCGTCCTGCATGGCGCCTGCGATGGCGTCGTGCCGCCCACGGAATCGGAAGATGCGCATGAGCACTTTGTGGCTTTCTATGAACGCCACGTCATTCCGGCCGCGGGCCATTTCCTCACGCGCGAGACGCCTGACGCGGTGGTGCAAGCGGTTTGTGCACTCGCGCGCCAAACAAAAGGTCGCACGGCGTAACCCAAAAGGGTCATGATTCGAACTCGCCATCCTTGCGTGGTGCCGCACATTGCGATCCGTAGACCCGCGAACTTTATATGAGAGTGATGAATTGTTCCTCGCGAGCGCCTTGCGTTGCATGTTAATCGCGGTCCGGTAAACGGCTGCGCCATCCGCAATCCGAATCCTCGGGTCACCGTATTTGCGGGAAGTTGACGCGCGTGCCGCTGTCGGAAACAATCGCCGTTGCAGCGCGCCGCCTGCCAGCCCCTCTACAAGGAATATCCGATGTCAGTGAATACGGCAGCCGCACGCCGCGACCAGTCCTTCCACCTTCACCCGTCCACCAACTTGCGGGCAGTACAGAGGGAGGGCCCGCTCGTCATCGCGCGCGGCGAGGGTGTCTACGTTTACGATGATGAGGGCGCACGCTATATCGAGGGCATGGCGGGACTGTGGTGCGCTTCCCTCGGCTTTTCCGAGAGAAGACTTGCCGACGCGGCGTACAGGCAAATGTGCGAGCTGCCGTTCTATCACAGCTTCGGGGGGAAGGTCCCGGCGATCAGTACCGAGCTCGCCGAGCAACTGATTCGAATGGCGCCGGCCGGCATGGGCAAAGTGCTGTTCGCGAACTCGGGTTCCGAGGCGAACGACGCCGCGATCAAGCTGGCGTGGTACATCAACAACGCGGTCGGCCGCCCGCAAAAGAAAAAGATCATTTCACGCAAGCGTGCGTACCACGGTGTGACGATTGCCGCCGCGAGTCTGACCGGACTCGCGTTCGCGCATGACGATTTCGATCTGCCGATCGATCGAATCCTGCACGCCGATTGCCCGGACTATTACCGGGGCGCACTGCCGGGAGAGAGCGAGGAAGCTTTCGCGGCTCGGCTCGCCGTGGATTTCGAGCAATTGATCCTGCGCGAAGGTCCGGATACGATCGCCGCGTTCTTCGCCGAGCCCGTGATGGGTGCGGGTGGCGTTGTCGTGCCGCCGGCGACTTATTTCGACCGGATTCAGCCGATCCTGAAGAAATACGAAATCCTGTTCGTCGTGGACGAAGTGATCTGCGGCTTCGGCCGCACCGGCAATATGTTCGGTGCGCAAACCTTCGGGCTGAAACCCGATATCATGACTTTGGCGAAGGGACTGTCCGCCGGCTACCAGCCGATCTCCGCCAGTCTAGTCACGAACAAGCTCTACGAGATACTGGTCGCGCAAAGCGACAAACTTGGCATCTTCGGCCATGGCTACACGTACTCGGGGCATCCGGTGCCGGCTGCCGTCGCGCTGGAGACGCTGAAAATCTACGAAGAGCGCGACATCGTCGCGCAGGTGCGACGCGTCGGTCCGCGGATGCAGACGGGAATTCGCAGCTACGCCGACCATCCGCTCGTCGGCGAGGGGCGCGGCATCGGGCTGATCGGTGCCGTGGAACTTGTCCGGGACAAGACGACCAAGCAGAGCTTCGACCCCAAAGCCGGCGTCGCCGCGTATCTCGTCCGGCGCGCGCAGCACCACGGCGCGATACTGAGAAACATGCCCGGCGACATCGTTGCCTTCAGCCCACCGTTGATCATCAGCGAAGCCGAAATCGACGAGATGATGGGTTGCTTCGGCAACGCGCTCGACGATACGTTGGCGATGGTGAAGGAAAAGGGTCTCGCGTGAGTACCGTTGGGAGCCCTGCACAACAGATCGCGGAACGTTGAACTGTGGCGCGGCAAGGGACGATCATTGTCACCGGCGCCTCGCGCGGCATCGGACACGCGACGGCGCTGCGGTTTCACGCCGAGGGCTGGCGCGTCATAACCGTATCGCGCAATCCGCCGCCGGGGCAATGCCCCTGGAGCACGGCGAACTCGCACATCCTTCTCGACCTGTCCGACCTCGCCGATATCGCCCGCTGCGTGCAGATGATTCGTGGCATGCTCGCCGACGGTGAGTTGAACGCGCTCGTCAACAATGCCGGCGTTTCGCCCAAGAAGCCGGACGGATCGCGGTTGAATTCCCTGGAAACGGACATCGGCACCTGGCAATCAATGTACAACACCAACTTTTATGCGCCGTTGCTCTTGACGCGCGGATTCGTCGCCGAGCTGGCGCGGGCGCACGGCGCCGTAGTGAATCTCACCTCGATCGCCGGCTCGCGTGTGCACCCGTTCGCCGGATCCGCCTACGCAACGTCCAAGGCCTCGCTCTCGGCACTCACGCGCGAGATGGCATACGACCTGGCGCCCGTTGGCATTCGTGTCAACGCGATCGCGCCCGGCGAGATCGACACCGCGATACTGTCACCCCGAACTTCGGAGATCGTGGACCGCGACATCCCGATGCGCCGGCTCGGGACGATCGAGGAGGTGGCGGACCTGATCTGGTTCCTCTGCTCGGCGCAGGCGACGTACATCACCGGGGCCGAGATCCCGATCAACGGCGGCCAGCACGCTTGAGCAGCTCCGAGCCAATCGTTCGCTTCATCGGCGTCGGCAAGACCTACGATGGCGTCACTCGCGTTGTCGACCAGCTCGACCTCGATATCGAGCGCGGCGAGTTCCTGACGTTGCTTGGACCTTCGGGATCCGGCAAGACAACGACGCTGATGCTGCTCGCGGGGTTCGAGACGCCTACCGCCGGCGAGATTCTGCTCGAGGGCAGGCCGCTGTCGCGCGTTCCGCCCTATCAACGCAACATCGGCATGGTGTTCCAGAATTACGCGCTGTTCCCGCACATGACCGTCACCGAGAACATCGGCTTTCCGCTCTCGGTACGCGGTGTGCCCGCGGGCGAAATCGTCAGGCGCGTCGAGCGGGCGCTGGACATGGTGCAGCTCGGTGGCTTCGGCAAGCGGCGGCCCGCGCAACTCTCCGGCGGCCAGCAGCAGCGCGTGGCGGTGGCGCGCGCTCTGGTGTTCGAGCCGAAGCTCATCCTGATGGACGAACCGCTCGGGGCGCTGGACAAGCAGCTCCGCGAGCAGATGCAACTCGAGATCCGGCGGCTCCATCAGCGGCTCGGCGTGACGATGGTCTACGTCACCCACGACCAGGCCGAGGCGCTCACGATGTCGGATCGCATCGCGGTTTTTCACCGCGGCAAGATCCAGCAGCTCGACGTTCCGGTGCAGATGTACGAAAACCCAAAGAACGCCTTCGTCGCCCGGTTCATCGGCGAGAACAATCGCTTCGATGGCCGCCTGGAGACCTGCGAAGACAGCCGCTGCACCATCCGGTTGGCGGCCGGTGATGCCCGGATCGACGGTACGCTGGTCGAGCCGGTGAAGAACGGCGAAGTGGTCACGGTATCGCTGCGGCCGGAGCGTGTGCAAATCCGCCCTGCGGGGCATACAATCGACGCCCATCCCGGCTGCCACCTGGCCGGGTCGCTGCAGGAGCTCATCTACCTGGGTGACCACGTCCGGGCGCGCGTTGTGCTGACGGGCAACGAAGAGTTCATGGTGAAGCGCCCGATTTCCGAGGCGCAGGCTTTGCCGCGCATCGGCGCAGTCGTCGATGTTTTCTGGGCGCCCGAACATTGCCGCGCATTCGCGCGGGAAAGCTAGCGGCGCTACCCTCGAACTAGCGGAGGCGAAAAATGCTAAGCAGGAAGATCTGGATGGTGGGCGTCACCGCCGCATCGTTAGTGCTGTCCACGGCCGTGCTGGCGCGCGACCTGTCCGTCGTATCGTGGGGCGGTGCGTACCAGGACGCGCAGCGCGAAGTCTATTTCAAGCCGTTCATGGACAAGACCAAGGTCAAGATGACCGAAGAAAACTGGGATGGCGGCGTCGGTACGCTGCGCGCCAAGATTCAGGGCGGCAACAACAACTGGGACGTGGTTCAGGTCGAGTCGGAGGAGCTGCTGCTCGGCTGCGAGGAAGGCCTCTACGAAAAACTCGACTGGGCAAAGCTCGGCGGGAAGGACAAGTACCTTCCGGACGCGGTCAACGATTGCGGCGTGGGCGCCATCGTCTACAGCTTCATCCTCGCGTACGACGGCGACAAGATCAAGGCCGACGCGCCCAAGTCGTGGGCCGACTTCTGGAACGTGGCGAAGTACCCGGGCAAGCGTGCGCTGCGCAAGGGTCCGAAGACGACGCTGGAAATCGCGCTCATGGCGGACGGCGTCGCGCCCGGCGACGTCTACAAGGTTCTCGGCACCAACGAAGGCGTGGAGCGCGCGTTCAAGAAGCTCGATCAACTGAAGCCGAACCTCGTGTGGTGGGAGAAAGGCTCGCAACCGCCCCAGCTGCTGGCGTCGGGCGAGGTCACGATGACCGACGCCTACAACGGCCGCATCGCCGCCGCGAACGACAAGGACAAGAAGAACTTCAAGATCGTGTGGACAAACAATCTCTACACGATCGACTCGTGGGTCATCATGAAAGGTTCGCCGAACAAGGCGCAGGCTGAGACCTTCCTCGTGTTCGTCAACGATCCGCAGAACCAGAAGAACCTTCCGCCGAAGATCCCCTACGGCCCGACGACCAAGGCCTCGACGGCACTGATCGACAAGAACGTGCTGCCGAACCTCGCGACGGCACCGCAGAACATCGCGTCGGCGCTGTACATCGACGACAAGTTCTGGCTGGAAAACCTGGACAAGCTCGCGCAGCGCTTCAACGCCTGGGTCGCCAAATAGCAGGCTGAAGGCAACGCGGGCGTTGCTATGCAACGCGGCGCTGCGGCGGCGCTCCACGCGGCGCTGGCCGGCGCGGATGACGCCGCCGGCGGCCTGCGCCGCGCGCTGCGCCGCAGCCGGCGACGCGAGCAGATGCGTGCGGCAGCCCTGGTGCTGCCTCTATTCATTTTTCTCATGGCGTGCTTCGTCGTGCCGATCGGCGCGATGCTGTCGCGCGGCGTGATCGACACCGATATTGCGCGCCTCCTTCCTCGCGTCACAGCCGCGCTGAAGAACTGGGATGGCCGCGATCTCCCGCAAGAGTCCGCCTACGCGGCGCTGATCGGCGATATTCACGCGGCGCGCGACGCGGGGACGCTCGCGAGCGCGGCGACGCGTCTCAACTACGACGTGCCTGGTTTTCGTACGCTGCTCTTTGGCACGGGCCGTCGATTGCCGGCGATGCTAACGGGCTCCGCCCGCGATGCTCTCATCGGCATCGACCCCAAGTGGGGCGAGCGCGAGACTTGGGCCGCGATGCGCCGCGCCGGCGGTCCGGCCACCGACTTCTATCTGCTGGGTGCGCTGGACTTGCGGCGCGATGTCGATGGTGCCATTACCGGCGCTCCGCCCGAGCAGCGCGTCTTTCGCGCGGTCCTTGGGCGCACGTTGTGGATATCGGCGATGGTGACGCTGATCTGCCTGGTCCTCGGTTATCCGGTCGCCTACGTGATCGCCTCACAGCCGCCGGGCCGCGCGGCCGTGCTGCTGTTCCTGGTGCTGCTGCCGTTCTGGACATCGTTGCTCGTGCGCACTCTCGCCTGGGTTGTGCTGCTGCAAAAGGAAGGGGTGCTGAACAGCCTGTTCCTGTCGCTGGGCATCGTGAAGGAACCGCTGAAGATGATCTTCAATCGCTTCGCGGTCTACGTCGCGATGGTGCATGTGCTGCTACCCTTCATGGTGCTACCGCTGTACAGCGTGATGCGCAGCATTCCGCCGACGTTCGTGCGGGCTGCGTCATCGTTGGGGGCGCGTCCGTTCACCGCGTTCCGGCGCGTCTATCTGCCGCAGACGCTGCCGGGAATCGGCGCCGGCTGCCTGATGGTGTTCATCCAGGCTCTGGGCTACTACATCACGCCGGCATTGGTGGGTGGTGGCGACGACCAGATGATCAGCTACTTCATCGCTTTCTACGCGAGCAGGACGGTCAACTGGGGCATGGCCGCTGCCCTGTCGATCATGCTGCTGACCGCCACCCTCGCGCTGTACGCTGTGTACAACCGCCTGATCGGCGTGGAGCGGATGCGCCTCGGGTGATGCGATGAGAGCGGGTACCGAAGCGATCGGCGAGCGCGTCACCCGCGTCGGCCTCGCGCTGCTGACCGGCGCGGTGCTGGTCTTCCTGGTCGCGCCCATTCTCACCATCGTGCCGCTGTCGTTTTCCTCCGGCTCGTTCTTCTACTACCCATTGCCGGGCTTCAGCCTGCGTTGGTACGAGGATTTCTTTTCATCGTCATTCTGGCTGCCCTCGCTGGAGAACAGCCTGATCGTCGGCATTTCGGCAACCGTCCTGGCGACGGGACTGGGCACGCTGGCGGCGCTCGGCATCTGGCGCGCGCGCTTTCCGGCGCAGGCGCTGGTGCTGGCGCTGCTCATTGCGCCCATGGTCGTGCCGGTGATCATCGTCGCCGTCGGTGTTTACTTTGCGTTCGCCCCGTTGGGCCTCACCGACGGCTATCTCGGTCTGATCCTGGCGCACACGACTTTGGGCGTGCCGTTCGTCGTCATCACGGTGCTCGCGACGTTGTCGAACTTCGATCGCACGCTGGTCCGCGCGGCGGAAAGTCTTGGCGCTTCTCGCATCACGACGTTTCGCCGCGTCACGCTGCCGCTGATCCTTCCGGGTGTGGCCTCGGGCGCCGTATTCGCCTTCGCCGCGTCGTTCGACGAGGTGGTCGTCGCCCTTCTGATGGCGGGGCCCGGTCAGCGCACGCTTCCGCGACAGATGTTTGCCGGCATCAACGACAACATTAGTCTGACCATTGCGGCTGCCGCGACGATGCTGATCATGACCTCGCTGCTGCTGATGATCGTGGTTGGTTGGCTGCATCGGCGCAGCGCGCGGATGCGGCAGAGCAGCTGATTAGTGATGCGGGCCGGGGAGCGGTGCGTCGAGCACCTCAGCGCTTGAACATCGCGTTGATTTCGGCATAGGAGACCGCCTTGCGTGCGAAGTCGAAAGTCCCTCGCTGCTTCACCTCCCGCGCCGCTTGCAGGAACGCGCCGTAGGCAGCGCGTGCGAGCGACGAGCCGAGGCTTACGCGTTTCACGCCGAGGCTTGCGAGCACGTCGAGCGAGAACCAAGGTCCCGAGAGTCCCATCACGACGTTGACTGGCTTTGGCGCGACCGCACGAACGATGGCTTCGATATCCTCTCGCGTCGTCAGGCCGGGCGCGTACAAGACATCAGCCCCTGCTTCGGCAAACGCGACCAGGCGCCGGATCGTATCCGGAAGATCCGGTCGACCATTGATCAGGTCCTCTGCCCGGGCGGTGAGTACGAACGGAAAAGGCAGAGACCGTGCCGCTTTCACCGCGGCTTGCACCCGCTGGAGGGACAAGTCGTACGGATAGATGGGGTCGCCGGCACGTCCCGTCGCGTCTTCGATGGACCCTCCGACGAGTCCGACGGCGGCTGCGTGCAGAATGGTTTCGGCGCAGGTGGCAGGGTCATCACCGAATCCGTTCTCGAGATCCGCCGAGACCGGCAATGAGGTTGCGTCAACGATCCCCCGCGCGTTAGCAAGCGTTTCCTCGCGACCGATCGCACCTTCGGCTCAGGTCTGCCGATGGAGAACGCAAATCCTGCACTCGTCGTTGCTAGCGCCTCGAATCCCAGGTCGCGAGCATGCTCGCCGACCCCGCATCCCAGGGATTTGGAATTGCGAAAAGCCCTGGCCTGTCGTGAAGCCTTCTGAAGGCTTCGGCGCGTGCCAATTGAGAATTCGCGGTGTTTGGACCCGAAGGCGGGTGGCGTTGCGTGGGTTCCATGAGGTTACGACGTGACCTTCAAACTCGGCGTACGGTAAATCGCATCCGGGAGACGTGGATGAGCGGTTTAGGTCGCACGCCTGGAAAGCGCGTTTCGGCGAAGAGCCTAACGTGGGTTCGAGTCCCACGGTCCCGCCAAATAGCAGCGGAACATCGCGCTCCCGCTCAAGCTTACTGCGATCAGGTGCGGTCGGCTATACCTCCCCCGTCGTCACGACGTGCGTGCGCTATGCCTGGCGGTCAGCCGCGTCGTGCGCTGGTCGCCGTAGTAGCGCGAGCGCAATCAGCGCCGAGGCGACCATGAGGAGCAGACTCACTGCGTTAAGTACCGGACTAGCACCTTCGCGCATCTGGCCGTACATCCTGATCGTCAATGGCGGGTTGGAGCCGACCAGCATCAGAGTGGTATTGAAATTCTCGAACGACATCAGGAACGAGATCGCGGCGGCGCCCACGAGCGCCGGCCGGAGGTACGGCAGCGTCACCGTCCGCAGCACCGCGGCACGCGACGCGCCGAGGTTCAGCGCGGCCTCCTCGAGCGCGACGTCGAACCGTTTGAGTCGCGCCGCGATCGTCAGCGTGGCAATCGAAACGATGTATGAGAATTGACCGGCCACGACGAGTGGCAGCCCGGGCCTGAGGAAATCGAGCTCCAGACCCCACACATCGTCGGCAAGCTGGGCGATTCGACTGGCGAACGCGAGGATCGAGATTCCCAGGATCACTCCAGGGATCACGAGCGGTGTGAGCATCAGCAACGACAACCCCGATTTCCAGCGAAACCGTCCTCGCTCGAGCAGGAACGCATTCGCCGTGCCGACCGCTACCGACAGCAACGTTACCCAGGTGGCGACGATCACGCTCGTGCCGATGCTCTTCAAGAGCGGCCCATCGCCAAAGAGGCCGATGCGCCCGCCGCGTCCCAGGAACCAGTCGAGCGTGAAGCCCCGCCACGGCGGTGCCGGATAGTTCGCATCGTTGAAGGCGAATATGGCGACGACGACAAGCGGCACGAACAGGAATACGAAGAACGCCACGACGTAGGAGGCGGTCGCGTACCGCGACCAACGCGAGCGTGGCAGCGACGGGATCACGAGCGCCTCATCACATCGCCGAAGCGCTGGCCGGTCAGCTTGAGTCCGAGCCAGACGATGACCGTCGAGAGAACCAGCAGCAGAAACCCGAACGCCGCGCCCTGTTCCCAGTTGAAGCGGGTAATGAACTGCGTGTAGATCTGCTCGGTGAACCACAGCGAGTTCTTGCCGCCGAGCAGCGTTGGCGTCAGGTAATTCCCGAGCGTAAGCATGAACACAATGACCGCGCCCGCGGCGATGCCGGGTGCGGCATGTGGCACGATGATCTGTCTCAGGATCGACCAGTCATCACCGCCAAGATCGTATGCCGCCTCGATCAGCGAATTGTCGAGGCTATCGAATGCGCTGATCAGCGGCACGACCATGAACAGCAGCGACGTATAGACGAGCCCCACCAGGATCGTGGTGTCGTGGTAGAGCATTTCGACCGGCGCCGCCGTTATTCCGAGAGCGACAAGCACGTGCGGCAAAACGCCCGACTCGCGCAGCAGGATCATCCAGCCCAGCGTGCGTACCGTTTCGCTTACCCAGAACGGGATCAGGCAAAGCACGAACAAGATCGACTTCGCGCGGCCGTGCGCGATCTTCGCGATATACCAGGCGGCGGGGAATGCGATCAGAAGCGTGCAAATGGTGGCGAGAATCGACATCGCGGCCGTGCGAACGAACGTGTGCCAGTACAGCGGCTCGTCGAAGAACGTCCGATACTGGCTGAGGCTCAGCTCGTAAACGCGCGGCGCTACGCGCGCTCGCAACGAAATCAGCGCCAGTTCGAGATGGGGCAGCACAATGAGGCCGACGAGCCACACCAGGGCCGGCGCGACCAGGAGCAACAAGACGAGTCGCCTCCGCGATGGAATGCGCGCAACGTAGAGTTCAGACGCCATGATCGCCGGCAACGAAGCAAACCGCGTGCTGCGACTCGAAACCGAATGCGACCTTCTCGCCGACTTTGAGGTCGGTGAAGCGGCCGGTTTGCGGCAGGGCGATCCGGATGTCGACGCGTGTTCTCTCTTCGCGGACCAGCACCGCCGAGTTCGCGCCGTCGAACAGGAGGCTCTCGACATGGCCGGAAAAATGCTGCGCAGCGGCCGACAACTCGGACGCGTCGCGCGCGAGGTCAACCGCTTCGGGGCGCACGAAGGCTTCGACAGTCTGACCGGCTGCGATCTGTCCCCTCATCCGCGCACGCAACACGAGCCCGTGGTCCGCCGCCAATTCGACGTCTTGCTCTCCGACCCGCATGGCGCGACCCGACACCCGGTTGTTCGCGCCGACGAAAGCCGCAACGAAAGACGAACGCGGATCGTAGTAGAGCTCCTGAGGCGTGCCGATCTGCTCGAAGCGTCCCGCATTCATCACCGCGACGCGATCGGAAAGAACCAACGCCTCGGATTGGTCGTGCGTGATGTAGACGAACGTCGTTCCGAAATCCGCCTGTAACCGCTTCAACTCGATCTTCATGTGCTCGCGCAGCTTGAGATCGAGCGCTCCGAGGGGTTCATCGAGCAGAAGCAAGGTCGGCTCGAGCACGAGACTCCGCGCGATCGCTACGCGCTGTCTCTGTCCGCCCGAGAGCTGATCGATGCGCTTGTCCTGGGCGCCAGGAAGGCCGACGCGCTTCAGCATCGCATCGACGCGTCCGGCGATCTCGGCGCGTGCAGCGCCACGCCGCGCAAGTCCGTAGCCGACGTTCTCGCCGACGGTCATCATCGGAAACAGCGCAAGATGCTGGAACACCATGTTGACTGGCCGTCGATTTGGCGCGAGCCCACGCATCGATCGACCGCCGATCCGGACGTCACCGACGTCGGGCGTCAGAAACCCTGCGACGATGCGCAGCAGCGTCGTCTTGCCGCATCCCGATGGCCCGAGGATCGAAAAGAAGCTGCCGTGCGCTACCGAGAAGGACAACGCATCGACGGCCGTCTGGGCGCCGTAGCGCTTACTGACGCCGTCAACTTCAAGATCCTGCCGCATCGGCGCTATCGGTGATCGCAACGGAACGGCGACTGCGCATTCGCGCATGTCGCCGTCGGTTGCGGAAACGCCGGGGGATTAGTTCGCCGCTTTGACGCGATCGAGCACCTTTCCCTCGATGTCCTCGATGCCGGGAGGCACCGCGGGATACCACTTCACGTTCTTCAGGGCGTCGCCGGAAAAGCTTTTGGCGAACTGCGCCTTGAGCTTCGGATCCATCAGTTCGTCCGCACCCTTCGACGCGGTGAAATTACCCGCTGAAGCCGCCACCTTCGCAGCAATCTCCGGTCGCATGTTGAAGTTGATCCACGCGTACGCTGCGGCGTCGTTGCGTCCCTTGGCCGGCAATGCGAAGGTGTCGATCCAGCCGAGCGCCCCGGACTTCGGGGCAATGTATTGGATGTCGGCATTCTCGCTGTTGAGCTTCCAACCGCCGGTATCCCACATCATCGCACCGACGATCTCTCCGGTTCTTGCGCCATTCAGCAGCTGATCCTTGTTGTCCCAGAAGAACTTGATGTTGCCTTTGCACGCGGCAAGCGTCTTGCCGGTCTCATCCATCAGTGCTGCGTAAGCCTTGGGATCGTTGTACAGCGCGAACGGATCCTTGCCGCTCGCGAATGCAAACGCCAGCAGCGTCGGCCGCTTCAAGCGAACGCTCGTCTTGCCTTTGAACTCCGCCTTGCACAGGTCCGGGTAGTCAGTCATCTTCGCGAGCTTGGTGTTGACGACCAGGCCGTCCGTGCCCCAGATGTGCGGCAGCCCGTAAACCTGGCCCTTCAGCGTCGTGTTCTTCTTGGTTGCCTCGAGCATCGACGGAATGAAAAGGTCGGTCTTGATCTTGCTCATGTCCATCGGCTTGTAGATGCCGAACTCCTGTTGCGGCCCGACGATCCGGTCCTGCGACGGTTGCGCGAGGTCGAAGCCGGCGCCGCCGGTTGCGCGGAGCTTCGAGATCATTTCCTCGTTGTTGGAAAGCGTGATCTCGACGTCGATGCCCGTTTCCTTCTTGAATTGCGCGACGACGTCGGCTGGAACGTAATCCGCCCATGTAATCAATCGCAGCTTGTCCTGCGCGAACGCGGAGCCCGCAAAACTGAATGCCGCGATACTTGCGAAAAGCACGATGCGAAACGGCTTCATTGGACCTCCCAGGCACTGAGGCGTTTCCTGTTCCGATGCGGAACGGGAGGCAAGCTTACCGCAAGATCGAGACGGAAGCTTGACGCTCGGGAATCCGAACATCGCAGGCAGCCGATACCTCGACGCAACGTTGGCCATCGACCGCGCGTGACGAACAAGCGTCAAAGCACCTCGCCGATGTGCTCGCGTTGCACGAGCTCGGCTTCGAACCGCCGCAGTTCCGGACCGAGCGCGTCGCGCGCCGAAATCATGCCGATCGGCCGGCCGTCTTCGACAACCGGCACATGCCGAAACCCGCCGTCGTACATCAGCATGAGCGCGTGACCGACGGCCTTGTCCGCATCGATCGTTCTCGGCTTTTCGGTCATCACGGCGGCGACTGTCGTCGTGCGCGGATCGCGCCCTTCGGCGAGGACGCGAAACACGGCGTCGCGCTCGGTGAAGATGCCCACCAGGCGGCCAGCTGCGACAACCATGATTGCGCCGACCTGATGCTGCTTCATGAGGCCCGCGGCGGCGGCGACGGTCGTCTTTCCCGATGCAGTGAGCGGCTTGCGGTTCCCGATGACGTCTCTGACGGCTCGATCCGGCATCACCATCCTCCTTCGTTTCGCAAACCCCGGATGCCGATCCTACGCCACTGGACGGCTCCCATCCGCGGTGACGGTCGCCTGGAATTGGGGGGCCCCAAGGCACGCGTGCTTTTCGATCGGCGTACGCAGAAAACGCTCATGTTCCGCGCGGCGCGCCACGGATTCTGCTGCCGACGGTGAAAGACGCGCGATTCGACAAGAATGCGGCTTGAATCGCACGCCATCCCCCCCACTCTGACAAGGTCGTGAATCTCATCGTCGCGCGACCCGAGGGGCTTTATTGTCCTGCGGGCAATTTTTACCTGGACCCGTGGCGGCCCGTCGATCGTGCCGTGATCACGCACGGCCATGGCGACCATGCGCGTCGGGGCAGCCGACACTACCTCGCCGCGCGTCCTGGCGAGGGCATCCTGAGGAGACGCCTCGGCGCGGATATCGATCTCGACACGCTGCCGTACGGCGAGACGATCGACCATCACGGCGTTCGCGTGTCCTTTCATCCTGCGGGCCACGTACTCGGCTCGGCGCAGGTGCGACTCGAGTATCGCGGCGAGGTATGGGTCGCTTCGGGCGACTACAAGCTCGAAGATGATGGCACCTGCGCGCCGTTCGAGCCGGTGCGCTGCCATGCGTTCATCACCGAATCGACGTTCGGCCTGCCGATCTATCGCTGGCAGCCGCAAGCCGGGATCTTCACCGAGATCAACGCATGGTGGCGCGACAACGCGGCCGCGGCGCGCGTGAGCGTGCTCTATTGTTATGCATTCGGCAAGGCGCAGCGGATACTTTCCGGGCTCGACCCGGCGGTCGGCCCGATCCTCGCGCATGGGGCGGTGCTGCCGCTCACGGAGGCCTATCGCGCGGCTGGCGTCAGCCTCCCCGAATTTCACTACGCCGGCACGTTTGCCGACAAGGCGCGATTGCAGCGGGCGGTCGTGCTGGCACCGCCGTCGGCGCAAAGCACGAGCTGGCTCCGGCGATTCGGCGAGTTCTCCGACGCCTTCGCGAGCGGCTGGATGCAATTGCGTGGAACACGTCGCCGGCGTGGCGTCGATCGCGGCTTCGCGCTGTCCGACCACGCGGACTGGCCGGGCCTCCAATCTGCGATCGCCGCTACAGGCGCCGAGCGCGTGTTCGTCACGCACGGATATTCGAGCGTGATGGTGCGCTGGCTGCGCGACCGAGGACTCGATGCACAGGAGTTCGCCACGGAGTATGGCGAGGAAGACGACAGCGCGGACATTGTCCAGGCGGATAACGAGGCGCACGCCGAGCACGTCGTAGTGAAGGAGGTAGGCACGGAAATCACCGGTGACGCTTCCGCAGCAGATCTCGCATGAAGGTCTTCGCCGACCTCTACATGCAGCTCGACGCGACGACGGGCAGCAATGCCAGGCTCGAAGCGATGCAGGCGTATTTTCGCGATGCCGACGCCGCCGACGCCGCATGGGCCGTGTATTTCCTCGCGGGCGGCCGTCCGCGCCAGCTCGTCGCGACCAAGACGCTGCGCCGGCTCGCGCTCGAGGCGAGCGGCTATCCGGAATGGCTGCTGGAGGAAAGCTATCAGGCAGTGGGTGATCTCGCGGAGACGATCGCGTTGCTGCTTCCTTCGTCGGAAGCGGCGGAGGACATCGGCTTGGCCGCATGGGTCGAGGAACGCTTGCTGCCGTTGCGCGGCCTCCATCCCGATGTGGCGATCGAGCGCTTGAAGCCCTGGCTCACCGCGCTCGACCGCCCGAGCCAGCTCGTCTGCATCAAGCTGATTACCGGCAGCTTTCGCGTCGGAGTATCGAAGCAGCTGGTCACGCGCGCGTTGTCCGCGCTTTCCGGCGTCGATGCGAAAAGGATCGCGCAGCGGCTCGTGGGGTACACCGACCTGTCGGCGCGCCCCGTGGCAGACACCTACCGGCGCCTTGTCGCGGCCGGCGATGCGAACGGTTGCAGCGGTTCCGAATCACTCGATCCCGGCCATCCCTATCCGTTCTTCCTCGCGCATCCGCTGCAGATACCGGTGGAGGAGTTCGACGCGCAGATCGGCACACCCTCCGACTATCAGATCGAATGGAAGTATGACGGCATCCGCGCCCAGATCGTGAAGCGCGATCGGCAGCTTTGGGTCTGGTCGCGCGGCGAGGAGCTCGTCACCGATCGCTTCCCGGAGCTCGTCTCGCTCGCCGCGTTCGTGCCCGATGGGACGGTAATCGACGGTGAAATCGTCGTCTGGAAAGACGATCGCGTACAGCCGTTCGCGCTGCTCCAGCAGCGGATCGGACGGAAGACTCTCAATGCGCCTCTGCTCGCGAAGGCACCCGTCGCAATGATCGCCTACGACCTTCTCGAAGCGCGAGGCGTTGACCAGCGTCGGCTTACTCAGAGCGCGCGGCGTACAAACCTCGAGCGCATCGTCGCCGCGTGCGGGCGGCCGCAACTGCAGGTTTCGCCTCTCGTAGCGGGCACGACCTGGACCGACTTCAGGGCGCAGCAGGCCGCCGCGCGCTCGCTGGGTGTGGAAGGCCTGATGCTCAAGGCCCGCGATTCGCGCTATGGCGTCGGACGCACGAAGGAGTCCGGAATCTGGTGGAAGTGGAAGATCGATCCGTACACGGTCGATGCTGTGCTGATCTATGCGCAGCGCGGACACGGCCGGCGCGCGAGCCTCTACAGCGACTTCACGTTCGCGGTGTGGGACGGGCCGCAAGGCGTGCAAGGTCGCGCGCTCGTGCCATTCGCCAAGGCATATTCGGGTCTCACCGACGATGAAATGCGTCGGGTCGATGCGATCGTCCGCCGGTCGACGATCGAAAAATTCGGACCGGTACGCAGTGTGACGCCGGCGCTCGTCTTCGAGCTGGGGTTCGAAGGGATCCAGAAAAGCAGCCGTCATCGCAGTGGCATCGCTGTGCGCTTTCCGCGGATGCTGCGCTGGCGCGAAGACAAATCGATCGAAGAGGCCGACACGATCGAGACGTTGCGAGCCTGGGTCGACGAAACGGAGCCGACGGCGGTTTCGCCATGACCGATGGCACTTGCACGGGCGCGACCTCGGCAAATCCGGCCTGCGGTGAGATCGCCAACGCATCCTCGCTGGGGGAGCGCTGGTTCGCCGCGCAAGGCTGGTATCCATTCGACTTCCAACGCGAAGTCTGGGACACGGTCGCGCGCGGCGAATCGGGACTCGTGCACGCGACCACAGGCTCGGGCAAGACCTATGCAGTGTGGCTGGGCGCGCTCAATGCGTTTGCACAAGCCACCGAGACTGCCGCCACAACCGCACACCGGACTGCGCGCACCGCGGCGGCGCCGCCTCTGACCGTCCTCTGGATCACGCCGATGCGCGCGCTCGCCGCCGACACCGAGCGGGCGCTCAATACGCCGCTGGAAGCTCTCGCTTCCAATTGGACCGTGAGCGTGCGAAGCGGCGATACGAGCGCGTCGACGCGGGCCCGACAGTCGCGCCGCCTTCCTACCGCTTTGATCACGACTCCCGAAAGCCTCTCACTCCTGCTCTCCTGCGCCGACGCGCACGAGCGATTCGCGCATCTGAAAATGGTGGTCGTCGACGAGTGGCACGAGTTGATCGGCAACAAGCGCGGCGTGCAGACCCAACTGGCGCTGGCCCGGCTGCGGCGATGGCAGCCGGAGATCGTGACCTGGGGTTTGTCGGCAACGCAGGGAAATCTCGAGCATGCGTTGGACGTACTGGTGCCAGCGCAGGGCGAGACCCAAGGAGATCGCGCGTATCCCTCCGCGGAACGCCTCCCCCGGAGGCTGGTCCGCGGCGCCGAGCCCAAGGTGCTGACGCTGGATACGCTGCTGCCGCCCAGCATCGAGCGCTTTCCCTGGGCCGGCCATCTCGGATTGCGGATGTTGCCTCAGGTGGTCGCCGAGATCGACAAGAGCGAGACCGCGCTCCTCTTTACCAACACGCGCTCGCAGTCCGAGCTCTGGTACCAAGCGCTCCTTGAAGCGCGTCCGGATTGGGCCGGCCGCATGGCGATCCATCACGGCTCGATCGATCGCAAGGCGCGTGCGTGGGTCGAACTGGCGCTGAAGAACGGAAAGTTGAAAGCGGTGGTGTGCACATCGAGCCTCGATCTCGGCGTCGACTTCCTGCCCGTCGAGCGCGTCCTGCAGATCGGATCGCCGAAAGGCGTCGCGCGGATGATTCAGCGCGCGGGCCGCTCGGGCCACGCGCCGGGACGTGCGTCGCGGCTCACGATCGTCCCGACCCACAGCCTCGAAGTGCTCGAGTCCGTCGCCGCGCGCGATGCTACGAATGCCGGGAAAATCGAGGCGAGGTTGTCGCCGGACAAGCCGCTCGACGTACTCGTCCAGCACATCGTCACGGTCGCTCTGGGGGGCGGTTTCACACCCGATGCGTTGCGCGACGAAGTTAAGACCACGTTCGCGTATCGTGATCTTACCGACGATGAATGGGACTGGGCACTGGCATTCGTGCGTCAAGGGGGAAAGTCCCTGACGGCCTATCCGGAATATCGCCGCGCGCTGCCTGATGAGAACGGCGTCTGGCGTGTCCCGGACAGGGGGCTCGCATTCCGGCACCGGATGAGCATAGGCACGATCCTCAGCGATGCGAGCATCGCGGTGAAATTCTGGAGCCGCGCGGGCAGCGGCAAGACGCTTGGCTCGGTCGAGGAAAGCTTCATCGCGCGGCTGAAGAACGGCGACCACTTCCTCTTCGGTGGGCGCCTGCTTGAGCTGGTCAAAGTCCACGAGCTGACGGCATACGTGAAGAGCGCGGCACGGAAGAAGCCGGCGGTGCCTCGCTGGAACAGCGGCCGGATGCCCCTCTCGAGCGAGCTTTCGAATGCGCTCGTCGCGCGACTCGATGCTGCGGCGCAGGGCGCGTTCGATGGTCCGGAGATGACGCTCGCGAAACCCCTGCTCGTGGTTCAAAGCCGCTGGTCGGCCCTCCCTACGCTCCACACGCTGCTCGCCGAAACGATGCGATCGCGCGAGGGCTGGCATCTATTTCTGTACCCTTTCGCCGGCCGTAACGTGCACCTGGGGCTTGGAAGCCTGCTCGCGTATCGCCTCGGTCGCCTGCAGCCGAATACGTTCTCGATCGCCGTCAACGACTATGGCCTCGAGATGCTGTCAGCCGCGGCGATCGGCTGGCCGACCGCGTTGACACCCGAGCTGTTCACGACCGAGAACCTGCTCGATGACGTCATTGGCAGCCTCAATGCCACCGAAATGTCGCGTCGGCGATTTCGCGAAATCGCGCGCATCTCGGGACTCGTTTTCACCGGAGCCCCGGGTGCGGCGAAAACCGCCCGGCAGCTCCAGGCATCGTCACGCCTTTTCTACGACGTATTCAGCAATTACGATCCCGACAATCTGCTGCTCACGCAGGCGCAACAGGAAGTGCTGCGGCAGGAGCTCGACGTCGAGCGCATGCGCGAGACACTGATCGCGATGCACGCAAAGTCGCTGACGGTGGTGCCGATCCGGCGCCCGACACCGTTCGCTTTTCCTCTGCTCGTCGAGCGCTTTCGCGAGAGCTCCAGCTCGGAGAAATTGTCGGATCGGATCGCGAGAATGGTTGCCGATCTCGAAAAGGCGGCCGGTCCCGGCGGCTATCAGCCTCCCGAGAGCATGCGTGAGTGCAACGCGTGGGACGTCTCGCGGTCGGCACAGGCACGCAATGAGTAGATGCCACATCGACGTCGGGCTTGCCGGTACGCAGGTGCGCCTCCTCGCCGACAAGGCGTTGTATTGGCCCGGCGAACAGTTGCTCCTCGTGGCTGACGTGCACTTCGGCAAGGCGGCAGCGTACCGCGCGCTGGGCCAGCCGGTGCCGGGCGGCACGACGGCCACCAACGTCGAGCGGCTGGATGCGCTGCTGACGGCGAATCCCGCGTCGCACCTCGTGTTCCTCGGCGACTTCCTGCATGCGCGAAAATCGTTGACACCGGCGATTCATGCCGCGCTGCTCGACTGGCGCGCGCGGCATCCGGCGATCCGCTGCACGGTCGTCCGCGGCAACCATGACAAGCGCGCGGGCGATCCGCCGGCGCAGCTTGGAATCGATGTCGTAGAGGAGCCCTTTGCGATCGGCCCGTTCGCGCTTTGCCACGCGCCGCGCGACGACCCGTCGCGGTACGTGATCGCGGGGCACATCCATCCGGTCTACACGCTGCGCGGGGCGGCGCGGCAAATGCTGCGGCTCCCGTGCTTCGTCACCACCGACCGCTCTGTGGTACTGCCGTCGTTTGGCGCCTTTACGGGCGGTTACGACGTCGAGGTCGAGTCTGGCAGCCGCGTTTTTGTCACGGATTCCAATTCGATCTGGGCGGTTCCGGGCCAACGGTAAACGCGGGAGCGCGACGCGGGTCGCTTGCGTCTACAACCGTTCATCGGGGGACGGCGTCGTCTAACACGAAAGCACGCCCTGTTGCTTTCAACAAATGGAAGTAACGGACAAATGGCATCCGAGGCGGCGGACCGGTGCCCGGCGCACGCGGCTCAACTATTTGCGGAAACCGTCGGCAATCGGGAATCAGAGCAGGACGAACTATCACGGATCTCGTCTGCAACGCATGACGACGGCCGTGGGGCGGCTGTTACTGCCGCGTTGCGTCCACTGCGTGTCACGCCCGGCGGGGGGTCTCGTGTTCGTACACGAGTTCGGCGAGCAGAAGTTTGGCAAGCACGTCGGGATGCGTGTCGCCCAACTGTCTCCGCTTGATGCCCATCAGCACGCTCTCCACGGCAAGCATTGGACCGTTGACCGTATACGTGCCCTCAAATTCGCGGCCGTCAAGGGTGATTCGAAAATGACGCCCTTCGGGCGGTCGCTCGCAACTCTTGTGTCGTGCCATACCTCCTCCGCGTAGACGCGTCGTGCAAGCGGCGTGCCGCGGTCCGTGGACGGTCGCTCCTAACCCCAGCTGTTGCCGACATTAGCCGGACACCGGGCGACATGCTGACGCCGTATTACGCGGCCTCGATCATCGAGCTCGCAGAGCTTTGCTCACAACAAGCGCGTTTGGTGCGATAGTGCACCCCGACTGAAAATTCGGGTGAGGCCACGCTTCGCTATCAGCAAACGCTGCGCCGCCACAGACAAACGGTTTGTTTTTGAGCAAACCAGGTGCGGCCGGGCGTCTTCCGAGGGCATAACGCGATGGCCGCAGTCGGCGTCCATTGCGCCGATTTGGCGAACAAGCTGTCTTCTCTTCCGTGGCGGGGCAGGTTAGCACGCTGTTGAAAATCGTTTGATTTTGGCGGCACTTTTGCCCATCGTTCCTCCCCGAAGTTCAGCCGAGACCGTTTCTACCGGTTCAAGGAACTCTACGAGACCGGCGGTGAGACGGCGCTGGCGGAGATTTCGCGCACGAAGCCGATCTGACGAATCGTGCGGATCGGCAGATCGAGCAGGTGGTAGTGGCGTTCGCGTTGGAGCAACCGGCGTACGGCCAAGTGCGCGTTGCCAATGAGCTGAAGAAGCGCGCGCCCTCGGTTTCACCCGCAGGAGTGCGCACGATCTGGCTACGGCACGACCTGCAGACGTTCCAGCAGCGGCTCAAGGCGCTCTCGGCGACGGTGGCTCAGGAAGGCATCATCCTGACCGAAGATCAGGTTCGGGCGCTGGAGAAGGCGAAGCAGGAAAAGGAAGCCCACGGTGAGATCGAGACCGAGCACCCAGGCTATCTGGGCTCACAGGACACCTACTACGTCGGGAATCTGAAAGGCGTGGGGCGCATCTACCAGCAGACCTTCATCGATACCTACAGCAAGCTGGCGTTTGTGAAGCTGTACGACCGCAAGAATGCAATCACCGCGGCCGACATGCTCAACGATCGGGTGCTGCCGTTCTTCGAGGAGCACGGCGTGCCGCTGCTACGGATTCTGACCGACCGCGGCAGCGAGTATTGCGGCAACCGGGAGTCGCACGAGTACGCGTTGTACCTGGACCTCGAGAGCATCGATCACACGCGCACCAAGACCCGGAGCCCGCAGACCAACGGCATCTGCGAGCGCTTCCATCAAACGATTCAGAACGAGTTCTACGCCAGCGCATTCCGACGTAAGCTGTACCACACGCTGGAACAACTGCAGGCCGACGTTGATGTGTGGATGGAGGAGTACAACGCCGAACGGACGCACACCGGCAAGTACTGCTACGGCAAAACGCCACTGCAAACTTTCATCGAGAGCGCAACGCTGGCGTACGATAAGCAACTGGATCGGATAAAGCCGACATCCGAACCGGCAACCGCAGCAGCGTAGTCGGTGTGTCCGTCAGATCAAGTCTCGGCTAGGACACTTCATTGATTATGATTGTCGTGCAGTGCGACGCATGCACTTTGCTCACATCAATGGTCGTTCAATGCCGTACTGCACCAAAGCAACGCCAAGGCAGCAATCGGCCAACCGGCCGTACAGCAAATCGCTGATAGCAGTCGTTCACCTTCAGATTACGGGGAATTGATGAGCAGGCCTTCGCCGATTGCGGACGTCCGCGGTGCCGGGCGCCTCGTCGCCGAGCTCACGGTGCTCATCACCGATGTAGTCGAGACGATGCACCGTAACATCGCGCGGCCCCCGGGCATCTCCAGTCGCGCGACGCTCGAGCCGACCCGCGGCATCACGGGGTTCGTATACCGAAGCGTGCGTGGGGTCACGCGCGCCGTGGGCAGCACCATCGACACCGTGCTTCGGCCCCTGGAGCCGCTGTTCACCGCACCGCCGAGCCGCCGCGGGCGCGATGCCGTGGTGTCGGGCCTCAACGGTGTGCTCGGCGATCGCCTCGAGGCAAGCTCGAATCCGCTGGCGATCCCGATGCAGCTGCGCGTGCGCGGCGTCCCACTCGCGCTAGCCCGCGCCGAAATCGCACGGGTCGTGCCGCAACCGCGGAATCGCATCGTCGTCATGGCACACGGGCTCTGTATGAGCGACACGATGTGGAATCGGCAGGAGCACGATCACGGACAGAGACTCGCTCAGGACCTGCAGGCCGATGTCGTCTACCTCCGGTACAATAGCGGACGCCACATTTCGACCAACGGCGCAGAGTTCGCGATGTTGCTCGAGCGGATGGTCGCGACGTGGCCCGTTCCGGTGCGCGACCTGGTGCTCATCGGCCACAGCATGGGCGGGCTCGTCATCCGCAGCGCGTGTGCCGCGGGCGAGGCGTCCGGACAGAGATGGATGCGTCCTCTGCGTGCGCTCGTCTTTCTGGGCACGCCGCATCACGGCGCGCCACTGGAGCGCGGCGGCCACGGCATGGACATGCTGTTCAACGCGAGTCGATACACGGTCGCGTTCGCGCGGCTCGGCCAGCTGCGCAGCGCCGGTATCACCGATCTGCGCCATGGCTCCGTGCTCGATCGCGACTGGACCGGACGCGACCGCTTCTGGCCCGCCGGCCATCTGCAGCATGTACAGCCGCTCCCGCGGAATGTGCCGGCATTCGCCATTGCGGGGAGCCTGAGCAGGGCAGCGCCCCTGCATGGCGGCAAGCCCCGTGGCGATGGCCTCGTGCCCGTCGCCAGCGCGCTCGGCCGACACCCCGATCCCCGCCGGGCCATCGGCATCGATCCGACGCGCCAGTGGATCGCCTACGGGACCGGCCATCTCGACCTGCTTGGGAGCAAGTCGGTGTACGACCAGATGAAACGCTGGCTCGGCGGGACACTTACCACATCGGACCGCCGGTCCCTGGCAGCACCCGGCGCCCCCGATCGTGCGTTCGCCGGGGCATCGGCCTATAGTCGTATGTGCGCCGTCCCCGTCGACGAAATAGGAGCGAATACCATGTCCCACAAGCCGCCGAAGGAAGGCAAGAAGAAACCGGCGATGACGCCTAAGGAAAAAAAGGCGATCAAGCAGCAGAAGAAGCACGCTGGCGATGCGGTTCCGCTGATCAAGCACTGACGCCCGGCACGGTATCCGAGCGAAGCCCGAATCGAGGTGCTTTTCTATCGCGTTGTAGGCAGGTAGGTAACGGACGATTCGCTGACGTGGTGATCCTGGATCTGATGATGCCGGGTCGAGACGGCTTGACACGGCAGCGCAATTGATCGCACAACCGTCATCGCAACGAGCCGTCTGCGTTGCGCACACGGGTGCCTCAACGCCGGACGTTGTTCAGCGATGCAAGGAAGCCGGGTTTAGCTATTTCCTTCGGAAACCTGCGCCGATGGAAGAGATTGAAAATCTATTGCACACCATTGCCGCGGAGCGCGTGCAACGCCGCGTCGATTAGCGATGACCCCGAGGCGAGCCAAGCGCCTCAATGATGTTGTGCAATGCTGCGGGCTTAGTCAGCACGCAATCAAAGCCGACGCGACGCATCTGTTGATCGCGGAGGTCATCGCGAGGCAATGCAGTGTGAGCGATCAACCGCATGTTGCGTCCTATCCCTCGCCGCACGCGGCGGGCGATCTCAATGCCACTCATTGTGGGAAGGGAAATGTCGAGCAATATCGCGTCTGGAACGAATGTCTCTGCCTCAGTAAGAGCAGCCACGCCGTCGTAAGTCGCCTTGACGTCGTGGCCGTGTTCGCTAAGGAGAAGGACTAGGACATCAGCCAAGTCCCGGTTATCGTCGACGATAAGGATTTTTGCCACCCGACCACGCTGTTTTTGTTACCGACGATCGGAGGATCGATCCACGGCCGAGCAAAAGCACTCGGCGAACACTGATTACCGCTGTAGGATGTAGCCGTGATGGTCGGACTACGCGCGGCCAGCAGCCCACAGTGACACGCTACTGTTGGCTTCCGGTCGGCGCAACGAAGGGTGCCCGGCTTTTACGAGGCTCCGCGATCTGCAGCTCGACGCCTCTCATGTGTCGGGAAATTCCAGTGTCGGCGGTCCGCGGCGTTCTCGCCGTCCCGACGCTTCCGAAGGTTGCGTTCCCTCGCACGCGCCAAGAGCCACCGGTGAATCTGGGATTTTCGCAAGGGCATAAGGAACGAGGCCGGGCCTGGCAAAGCGCTTCCTTTTCCGCTCGTCCACAATACCTGGGGTTGGCCACGATGTGTATCGGCCTCGGCCAGCGCCTCGCGTAGGAAATTGCCGGGTGTAACGGACTACGAGCTTTGCGTACTCACTGCTGTAGACACCTTCGCGAACGGGCGTACGCTTCGATTACGCGGTAGCTCTTCGGCGGCGATTCGATCTCCGAAAAATATCCAAACCTTTCAGAGCAACCCGGAGGCACCCTGGTTCAGGTCACCAGACGAGCGACATCCGGTAATTGAAGTCGCCAAACACCCTGCGCGTGACGTTCGACCAGCGCCGTCGCGCTTGAATCCCTCCGCGCCGCGGAGTACGCTGACAAGTACTCGGGGACTTTAGGCAGACTCCCCGCTCCCAAGACGCGCGAGTGTCCAAGCTCTGCCCTTCGGGTGGCTTCAGCCACGAAGGGAGACGCATGCGCACTCAGCCCGTTTCAACACTCCTATTCCGGTTCGGCGACCTACACCTTCGTGTGAGGTTGGCGCTGTCGTTTCTACATTTATTGGCTCTGGCAGCCCCGTATGAGTCGCCTCCGATCGAAGCCAAGGCGTCCCGTCCTCGGGCTCCGGTCGGGTCGGGATGGCCACTCGGTTCTTAGTCCAAGGAGGCACCATGAAGTGGATTACGCGGGAGCGACCCAGGATTGATCGCATTGCTTGTCCGTGGCTAATCGCACGTTTTATCGACGACGATCCGCAATTCCTCTACGTACCGCCGAACCAAGTAAAGCCCGTCGCAGGAGCACTGGGGGCCATACCGTACGACGTTCCGAACGTCGAGCTTGGACACATAGGGGAGCTTTGCAGCTTTGACGCCTTTTTGAAGAAGTACGAGCTGAGGCTTCCAGCGTTGAACAGGCTCGCAGCCATCGTCCGGGGAGCAGACACGCATCGACTCGACTTGACTCCACAGTCCGCCGGTCTTCATGCGATCTCGCTCGGCATGTCGCGCGTCTTCGCGGACGACCACGAGATGTTGAAGCACGGCATGGTTATGTACGAATTGCTTTACGCATGGTGCGAAGTTCAGCCTCCCTTGAGGACTTGAGTATGTTGCTTCACTTTAATGTTGCGCATCTGATAGCAACCTGTCCGTGTTTGATGTGGGGAGTGATGGCCATGGCAACAGCAGTCGATTTCGAGGCGGATGCGACTGGTTCTCCACCGGAAGGGTGGACGACCGGTGTGACCGGCAAGGGCAATCCGAAATGGACGGTTGAAACTGATCGAACGGCACCTGCCGGGACTAAGGTGCTTGTGCAGTCGGGCTCGGGCACGTTTCCTTGGGCCGTTCGAAAGGACGCCGTCATGAGAGATGGGACCGTTGAGGTCAAATTTAAGGCAGTCGCCGGGAAGGAGGACGAGGCCGGCGGCCTCGTTTGGCGATGGAAGGATGGGAACAACTACTACGTCGCGCGAGCCAACGCGCTGGAAAGCAATGTCTCGCTGTACTACACCGTGAACGGTCGCCGCAACACTATCAAGTACGTGGAAGCGCCAGTCACGAAAGACGAGTGGCACGCGTTAAGGGTCGACTTCAGGGGAACTCGGATAACGGTTTCGTTCGATGGCCGGACGTACATTCAAGTCGACGATGCGCACATTGCCGGCCCAGGAGCCGCGGGAGTCTGGACGAAGGCTGATAGCGTCACAGCGTTCGCGGAATTCCGATATGACGGTCAGCCATAACCTCGCGCTATGTCTATTCTGCCACCCGGTCACGCTCCGCCACATAGCCCCTTGTCGGTAGAGACCTACGACCTTATGAGGATGTCCCCGATAGCGGTACCACTACGCTCTCCTGACAATCCGGGCACCGTGAGGCACTCGCTTCACCCAACCCGTGGAGGGGCGATCATTTTGCTCGCCATCTATCATCTGATCACCAGACGGTCGGGCCGCGTCACGAATACGCGCTGAAGGCCGTGCGAACCCCGCCAAGTGCGGGATTCCTCCCGTAGAAGGATCTCAACATGGCAAAGACAAGCACGACAACGAATGATTTGGGTGCGGCTGCGGCAAATGCCCGCAGACGAATTGACACGGTAGCGGAGGCGACGACCGATGCGGTCGAGTCCGTAAAGGCCTCGATGCACGGTGCCGTCGATAGCGTCGCCGACAAGGCCACGGCTGCATCTCAATGGGCATCAGAGACACTTGACACAGCAAAGCAGGCGCCATCAGATTTGATCGAGACCGGTGCCGAATATATTCGATCGCGTCCCTACGCGGCAGTTGGGGTGGCTCTCTGCATCGGTTTCGTGATCGGTAAACTGCGCTGAAAGTCGGAGTAGGGCCGCGGGCTACGACTACTTGCGCTTCCGTCGGATGGTCGATGCGTTGAAGCCGAGCACAACGTCGTGGCGCAAAAACATCCCGTCCATACATGGATCAACGTCTTTTGCGAGTGCAATCGCCCAGCACGGGCGCAATCCAACCCTACACCAACACCCACTGGATGCGCGCCCGGCGCTCCAGTGATGGGATCGGGGTTGGAATGAACATTAACGCGTCGCTAATCATGAGGTGACGATGTAAGCTACCAAAGCGACCGGAGTCCAAAAAGCGAACACCGTAAGCAACGTCCATCCGACGATAGCGCGAATCGAATCAATCGAAACGTCGGTCGAACGTGAGAACGATCTGCGACCGGTGGTTCCGTTCACGAAGCCATGCAAAGTCTGTACCATGTTCCCCTCGCATTGAATCACGTGCACCTCACTGTATCCAACATTTCATTACGCGCTATCGGCGCTACACCTGTACGGTCGTAGGAATCGTGCCCTAGTGCCGCAGACCACATGGCTACCATTCCGACAAGAAGCCAGACACCGGAAGCACCGGATGCGGCCCTTACGATCCTTATCGTGGATGACAACCACGATATGGTCGACACGACCGCCGCCATGCTTGCGCAGTTAGGCTATTCCACGATTTCCGCATACTCGGCGCGCCAAGCGTGTGACCTATTGGACGAAGCGCGGATAGATCTCGTCTTGACCGATATTCGGATGCCGGATGTAGACGGTTTTGACTTGTTGCGTGTCCTGCGGCATCGATTTCACTCCTTGCCAATCATCTTGATGAGTGGGTTCTCCGTCAGCGACGATGACATCGTTCCTTCCGGCGCGTCCATTTTGGAGAAGCCTTTCACCGTCGACGAATTGCAAAATTTGGTTCAGCACAAGTTGGCGCAGCGAACTCGGGAGCGCCGTTGACGGGTGGCTGTGGGCTAGACATGCGCCGAGGGGTCGTCGCTTCGCCGCTACATGAACCGCCACCCGAGGTTTGCAGGATCGCTAATCAGTTAAAGCTAAGCGCCTCTGCTGCCCGCGACCTCGGCTAGCAAATCAGCCGCGTTGCACAGCCGGTCGAAGCGTCGCGCCCTCGCGCACCAAACCACATAGCGTCGCAGGAAGAGACAGACCAGCGTTCGCTCTCGCGCCGTGATGCCTTGTGCAGTGCGATGCGGGTGAATCCTTAGGTCGCGGCCATCCAATAGGAGAGGCACGGATTTGGCTGGTCCGGGATGTCCGATTGGCGCCACGCCGCAACGTTGCCATAGTCACTACTGGTCGTCCATTGCTGGACTGTCCGCATTGGCCAGCGTCACTCTCCGGCCGATCGCAAACGCAGGTTAAGGGGAGACGCGGATGTCCATTTGAGTCCTTGCTGCCATAGGACTGTCGTGCCTCCTGAGCCTGACCCCGAATCAGTACCGGTCAGAGGCGGAAATTTCCGGCTCCTGAGCCTGACCCCGAATCAGTACCGGTCAGAGGCGGAAATTTCCGGCTCCTTTGAAACCGCCACTTTGGCTGAAAGGCACGTCCGTCGAGCGTATTCAGCCGGCGTCGACCACGCCAATGCTGAATGGGGGCGTGCCTCGTTATAGTACTGTCGCCATGCTTCGATTTTGAGCTGCGCATCGGCCAGCGACAAGAACCAGTGCGCGTTCAGACACTCGGCGCGGAAGCGCCCGTTAAACGACTCGACCTTGGCGTTATCGGTCGGCTTGCCTGGACGCGAGAAGTCCAGCTCGACACCGTACTCATACGCCCAGCGGTCCATCGCCTTGGAAATGAATTCGCTGCCGTTGTCGGTCTTGATCGTCGTGGGTTTGCCGCGCGCAGCGACGATGCGCGTGAGCGCAGTGACTACATCCTCTCCTTTCAAGCTGGCGCCCACGTCGATCGCCAGGCACTCGCGCGTGTAGTTATCGACGATCGTCAACGCGCGCAAGCGGCGTCCGTCGAACAACGCGTCGGCAACGAAATCCATGCTCCAGATCTCGTTCATCGTGCTGACCAGTTGCCGCGGCTGGCGCAGACGCGCTGACTTATTCCGTCGCGGCCGACAGTGGCGTAGTGACAGGCCCTCCGCTCGGTATAGCCGATAGACCCGCTTGCAGTTGTCTCGCCAGCCTTCCCGCCGCAGCAGGACGTGCACCCGGCGGTAGCCGTAGTGCACCCGCGTGGCCGCGATTTCCTTGATCCGCGCTACCAGCGGCCGCGCATCACGCGCGCGTGACCGGTAACCATACACGGACCGGGAGATTCGCAGCACAGCGCACGCTTGCGTCTGAGTAGCGCCGTAGCGCTGCATCAGATCCGACACCAGCGTGCGCTTGCGGGAA